>UOEU01000540.1_pt1 | contig 15366 bp, 15 predicted proteins | sample 1989311 | NCBI WGS metagenome assembly UOEU01 (sample SAMEA4712195, study PRJEB27164) | hydrothermal vent metagenome | biome: marine basaltic hydrothermal vent biome; feature: marine hydrothermal vent; material: mineral | place: Pacific Ocean | collected 2011-06-14/2011-07-23 | depth 1719 m | reverse complement strand
TCCTAATCGCTATATAGATCCTAGCGGACATGATCTGGTAACCTTAAATGCAGATCCTGATGAACTTGATATTTGGGCTCAGGCAATTGATATAATCACAACCACTATTGAAGACGACCAAATTTCAGTTTTAGAGTTTTTAACTGAACAAGCTCTTCTCATTGGCGGAGGTGCAGTTGCAAGTGGTGTCACGACAGCAGTAATTTCTGAATTATTAGTTAGTGCAGGGGTTATTGCAGCAGGTGCAGTTAGTGCGGTGATTATGGGGATAATTGTCAGTATTGTTGTAGGAATAGTTTTCGCAAGTAGTGCTTGGAATAAAGCAGCCATAGACAATGCTGTCACCTCGTTAAAAACATTTAGAGATCACCTCGTAGGAAATGAGAAAAAAGGAATTGCTGGGATTTTAGATCGTTATGTTGAAGGTGATACCATTTATATTACTATTTCTTCAACATTCCTAGCCCCTGATAAACTTTATATAGGACTATATAATGATGAAAATGGGTTTTATGAATCGAAGGGTTATTTTAAAGAAGAAACTGAGATAATAAACAAAGCAGGTTCAATGCTAATTGATATGTTTGTCGCTTATGGTTCACAGATCCGCAGTAGATCGAATCCGATTCGTTATTCAACTTCTTGGTTCTCAAGCCAAGAAGTTTTCAACAACGATAAGTTTTGGGAGTGATTAATAATAATTCTGAGACATCTGTACAATAAATTAAGGACAATTTGTGCTTAAATGCCCGGAGTATGATCGTCCGCATATATTTGGAGGAATGATGATTCGTTGGGAAAAAACTGATTTCGTTGATGTAATAATTTCCAGTACATTTTTTGCTTTGATCTTGACGTACAATACCGTCATTGTAAAATTTTATAGAAATTTTTTTCTCTTAGCCTTGCCTGCGGGATTAAGTCTATTACTGTTTCTGTGCTATGTACTTCTTAAAAAATATAAAACAACGGTACAATTACAGAATTGGGATCATAAACGCCTCGACCATCAGCTAGGCATTATAATTGGATTTACAATTGGGATTTTTCTTGTCCATTCTGTAATCTTTTTTCTGCTGTAGCTAGGCCTTCATTGCAGGATGTACTCCTGACAGTGTCACTTTCCTTGCCCATTGCAAGAGTAGTGTGCCAAAACGGCCGTTTCTCATTCTCACCTTTAGCTTGGGCGGAAACGGCCGTATCCATTCACACCTTTTAGCTTGGTAGGAAAACGGCCGTCCTCAATCGTAAATCGTTAATGGAAAAACCGCCGTTTCTCATTCACACCTTTTAACTTGGGCAGAAACGGCCGTTTTAATGGTAAATTGTTAATTGTAAATGGCTAATGGTTATTGGATGACCCGTCCTGTATATAGTTTACACTTAAAGGCTTAATTTGGGAGGAACTATGATTCGTTGGGAAAAACTTAATTTTGTTGATGTAATAATTTCCAGTACGTTTTTTGCTTTGTTTTGGGCATATAGTGCTGTGATTGTAGAATTTAATAAGAATTTTTTTCTCTTAACCTTGCCTCTTGGATTCAGTCTATTGCTGTTGTTGAGCCATGTGCTTCTTAAGCGATACAAAATAACAATACAATTACAAAACTGGGATCATAAACGCCTTGACAATCAATTGGGTATTATAACTGGATTTGCAATAGGGATTTTTACTGTCTATTCTGTAATCTTTTTCCTATTTTGAACAGGTCTTCTCTGCAAGTTATGGTTCATTTCCTGGCTGTGTCACATTGTTTGCTTGCGGTGGAGGTTGTGTACTAAACGGCCGTTCTCTTTCACACTTTTTAGTTTGGGCGGAAACCGCCGTTTCTCATTCACACCTTTTAACTTGGGCAGAAACGGCCGTTTTAATGGTAAATTGTTAATTGTAAATGGCTAATGGTTATTGGAACGGCCGTTTCCAATCGTAAATCAAAAATCGTGAAATGGTGGTGGGGAAACGGCCGTTTCGTTGACAACCGTGTTACAATTTAACGATAAACTAAGGTGAAAGGTGATGATGTACATTGTTGACATCATTTGGCTGCCTCAAGTCATTGATAAATTAGCTTGGAAGCACAATGTTACACCGGAAGAAGTAGATCAGGTATTGTTCAGAAGACCTTCTTATCGCAAAGTCCAGAAGGGTCATGTTCCTGGGGAAAATGTCTATGCTGCCTTGGGGCGAACAGATTCTGGGCGATACTTGGTTGTATTTTTTATCTACAAAGCTAATCGAGAAGCACTTGTTTTAAGTGCTCGTGATATGGATAAAAAAGAACGGCGAAAATATGAGCGAAAATAAAGAAATACCGAAAATGAAAAGCTATAAAGCTATTGGCGAGTTTTGGGATACACACAGTCTAGCTGATTATTGGGAACAGACTGACTCAGTTGATTTTGAAACCGATCCAGAGGCTCGACGACGTTATTTGGTAGCAGTGGATCCCGGTTTATTGTTACAACTTCAACAAGTCGCCCGACAACGCGGGATTGCAACTGAAAGCTTGGTTAATCTATTTTTAGCACAGCATTTGCAGGAAGCAACGACATAAATCTTTTAACTCACTTGTCTGTAAACGGCCGTATCCAATCATCAGTCTAAAACTTGTGCTGAGCACAGCCGAAGTATCGTGAAGCGGTGGTGGAGAAACGGCCGTTTCCTATTCCCATCTTTTAACTTGGGCAGAAACGGCCGTTTTAATGGTAAATTGTTAATTGTAAATGGCTAATGGTTATTGGAACGGCCGTTCCCAATCGTAAATCAAAAATCGCAAATCGTTAATGAGAAAGCGGCCGTTTCAATCGTCAATCTAAAATCCAAAATCGTAAATGGAAAAGCGGCCGTTTCGTTCGTCAGTCTAAATTGTGAGCATAGGATGGCATCGTTTGCCAGAAAAAAAGGCTGAACGAGAGAAAGCCGCAGTCCAGATAGGAAAAGATGGACATGAGTTATGGCAGCAGATAGTAGACAGCCCATTTCATGAGGAGTGGCGGGCATTGGCAGAAGTGGAAGGATGGCGACAGATATGGATACAACAATACTGCATAATAGATACTGTTTTACAATGGCGGCAGAAAGGTAACCTTGTGCCCCCAGCGAGTATAGCGATTGCCACGCCCCATGACGTGACAGCACGCTATGGAGAGCAACAAAGAGGAACAGGCCATGTCGGGTATCAAGTCCATTACACGGAAAAAGTAGCTGCTCGCCAGCAGCCCCAAGTTATTACCGAAGTTACGACGACAACAGCCCCCGTCCCCGATAGCAAAGTGACCCCTATTATCCAGCAGAAATTGGCTGATAGGAAACTATCGCCAAAGACGCATCTGGTTGACTCTGGCTATGTAACTGCTACCAACATAGTTCAGAGCCAAGAAAAGCATGAGATTGTTTTGTATGATCCTGCCCGTCAAGATACCAGTTGGCAGAAACGACTTAAGAGCGGGCTTGACCTGTCTCAGTTTGAGGTTGATTGGGAAAATAAGATAGTGACTTGCCCCCAAAATAACGAGTCCACTTTGTGGCGAACTGCCTCTAGTCAGCAAGGGTTGCCATTGATTCGCATTCGCTTCTCTCCTCATGATTGTGGTCCTTGTTCTGAACGTGAAGTGTGTACCCGAGGTAAGTCGCGTAATCTGACATTACGACCACAAAAAGAACATGAAACATTACAAGCTGCACGTCAACGTCAAGAAACAGACGAATTTAAGGAAGTTTATCGGGCTCGTGCTGGCGTGGAGGCTCTTATGTCAGAGGCTACTAACGGGCTTGATTCCCGTCGTTCTCGTTATTTTGGTTTAGCTAAAACACATTTGCATAATGTGCTGACTGCCGTGGCCATTAATTTGGGTCGGGTGGCGCATTGGCGGCTTGGTCGGCGACGGTCAAGAACACGCCGCTCTCCTCTATTGGCATTTCAATTCACTTAACATAAATAAACGGACAGCATCCTTTAGCTTCGGGCTAGTAAACAACGCCCCTGCGGGGCTTGATTTTAGCCCCGCAGGGACACTGTTTTATAGCCCCGTCGTTTACGGCGGGGTGGGGGCTGCAGCCGTGCCAGCCCTGCTTATTACTTTTTACTCTTCTTCCGCGCCATTTGGCTCTTCCAACTGCGGCGTGACGGGAATTTTATCAACGTCGATACTGCCAACACCCAGCGGCGTCCATTTTTGGGCAATATCGCCGCTGCGAAGGCGATGTTCTGCCCCGCCCCGTGCGTGAGTGTCAGAAAATCCTTTTGGCTCAATGCTCATACGCTGCCCCTGCAGCAAGCCGTGAACGCCTTCCTGCCCCGGTTCAGACCGAGGGGTAATGAGTGCTTCTTGCGACTCAATAGCCTGTGGATCGTAATCCAGCGGCTCTTGATAGGTCGTGATGAAGCCTTCAAAGTTTCGCAACACCACTTTGCCGGGGGATTGGGAGATGATGTAGTTGGGTTGCACCGGAATCTTACCGCCGCCGCCGGGGGCATCTACCACGTAAGTTGGCACGGCGTAGCCAGAGGTGTGGCCGCGTAGCCCTTCAATAATTTCGATGCCTTTGCTCACGGTGGTACGCAGATGGCCGGAGCCTTCAACTAGGTCGCATTGATAGAGGTAATACGGCCGTACTCGAATCTTCACCAAATCATGCACCAGCTTACGCTGAATCCGTACCGAATCATTGATGCCAGCCAGCAGCACGCTCTGGTTGCCCAGCGGCACGCCCGCTCGGCTCAGTCGATCACAGGCTGCGGCCAACTCTGGCGTAATCTCTTTAGGATGGTTCACATGAATATTGAGCCAAAATGGATGGTATTTGCTCACCATGTCGCAAAACTGCTTATTGACCCGCATCGGCAAAAAGACAGGTACGCGGGAGCCAATGCGAATAATCTCTAAATGGGGAATCGCTCGTAATCGGCCTAAAATCATATCCACCAGCTTGGGAGCCAGCACCATCGGATCGCCACCAGAAAGCAGCACGTCCCGAATTTGCGGATTGTTTTCGATGTACTCAATCTGAGCATCAAACTCTGCACGGCTAAACGTTTGTGTAGGATCACCAACAATGCGGCTGCGGGTGCAGTAGCGGCAGTAGCTGGCGCACTGGGTGGTAATTAGCATCAGCACCCGGTCTGGGTAGCGGTGTACCAGCCCCGGCACGGGGGAATGTTTGTCCTCCGCCAGCGAATCCTCCATCATCGATTGGAAAGGCACCATTTCTGAAGCGGTAGGAATGACCTGTTTGCGTATGGGGCAGTTGGGGTCGTCTGGATCGATGAGGCTGGCAAAATAAGGGGTGATGTCTACCCGAAACAGGCCATCGGTGCTTAACGCTTTATGCTCTGACTCTGTCAGGTTAATCACCTTGCCTAGTTCATCTACGCTATTCAGCCGATGGCTCATTTGCCAACGCCAATCCATCCATTTTTCATCGGGGACATCGTGCCAGTAGGGGGCACGTGTGTAAATTTCTTCGGTCACTGGTTTTGCTTCTTTTACAGCCATGTGGGTTGCTCCTTTTGCATTATTCGGTGTTAAATTACGTTTCCATTTGTAAGCAACAAAAGTATAACGATTTATCTCTGAATTGTCAGGAAGTTTGACAACTGAGAAAATTGCGGCAAACTATCCTAAACTGTAATCGCGTCACCTAAATAAACCAATGAGTAATCAACCTCAACCCCAGTCGAATCGAAACTCGCAGCTGCGAAAGCTGATGGATGCTGCCTTCAATTTTAATGAACTGCGTACACTTTGCTTTGATCTAGGGTATGATTTCGACAAATTTGGCGGTGAATCTCAGGGGAAAACGGCCGTTATTCGCAAAACCATCGAATACGCCGACAAGCAGAACCAGCTAGAACAGCTTATCGCCGCCTGTGCCACTGCTACTCCCAATTACGATTGGCCGACTGGCCCAGCTCCCGACCAACCCTGCCCTTACCGTGGCCTCTTTGCCTTCCGTGAAGAAGATAAACATCTCTTTTTTGGGCGTGAGGCGTTTACTGAAATGTTGACGGAGTTTGTCTTAGCGCGTCGCTTAACGGCCGTTATCGGCTCCTCCGGCAGCGGCAAATCATCGGTTGTCTTTGCGGGGTTGATTCCAGCACTGCGGCAGCAGGGGAATTGGCTTGTTGTGACGTTTCGGCCAGGGGAACGGCCGTTTCACGCCCTCGCCGCCGTCCTCATGCCCCACCTCGATCCCATGCTGAGCAAAGTAGACCAACTGGCCGAGACCAAAAATCTAGCTAACCGTTTGCAGGCTGGCGAACTCGCCCTGGCCGATATTTTGCCCGACATTTTGGCACAGCAAGCCGCCAACACCCGCCTGCTGCTCATCGCCGACCAGTTTGAAGAGTTGTACACTCTCTGCCCCGATGGCGACACGCGCCACCGTTTTTTAGATTTATTGCTGGACAACGAGGGCGGGCACAAGGCCCTCCCCTACAATTTTCATACAGTTTTGACTCTGCGTGCCGACTTTATGGGGCAAGCGTTGGCCTACCCGCCGCTGGTGGCCGCCCTGCAAAACAACGACATCAAGCTGGGCCCCATGACCCCGAACGAGCTGCGCCGCGCCATTGCCGAACCAGCCAAACGCGCCACCGTTCAGCTTGAAGACGGCCTGATTGATCGCATTTTGGACGACATGGGGACAGACGGCCGTAACCTTCCCCTGCTGGAATTTGCCCTGACTGAACTGTGGCAGCAGCAAAACGGCCACCAGCTAAGCCACACCGCCTACGAACGGATAGGCCAGGTGCGCGGTGCCCTCGCCCGCCACGCCGACACCATTTACGATAGCCTCACCGCCGCAGAACAGGCCCAGGCCGAACGTATCTTTGTCCAGCTAGTCCACCCCGGCGCAGGTGCAGAAGACACCCGCCGCTTAGCAACCAAGGCAGAAATAGGCAAAGCCAACTGGCCGCTGGTACAAAAACTGGCAGGTAGCGACACCCGCCTGCTGGTAGCTGACCAAGACGACAGCGGCAAAAACAGTGCCGAAGTAATCCACGAAGCCCTCATCCAGCACTGGCAGCGGCTGCAAAGCTGGATGGACACCCACCGCGACTTCCGCGCCTGGCAGGAGCGTTTACGTAACGATTTAGATTTTTGGGTGAAAAATAATCAAAGAGAAGGTTTTTTATTGAGTGGTGGGCCTTTGTTTTTAGCCAAAGAGCAACTGAAAAATCATTCTCCAAAGATAAACCGTTTAGAAAAAAGCTATATTCTTAAAAGTATCCAGTCAGATCGTAAAATACAAAAGGAAAAATTAGCCCAATTGCAGCGGCTGCGAACCGTCTCCCGCATCACGCCTATTATCAGTGCCAGCATAAATCTAAACCAAATCTCGCGCAACATCATTCAAGAGATTTTGACCGCCTTCAATAAAGCAGACAATGCTTGCCTTGTCGAGCATTTACCTAATAAGAATCAGGTCGCCATCGCAGCCAACACCCATCAGTTTTATCGAGTGGATGTTCCTCTTAACGGAGAAGAAACGTTCCGAACGCAGCTAGACAAACGGCGTGGTATTGTCGGGCGCGTCATTATGACAGGTGAGCCAGTTAATGTCCAAGATATTTCTCAGGACGTAGATTACATTCGGGCAAACTCAGCCACACAGTCAGAACTGGCCGTGCCTATCGTCATTGATGAGGTGATTAGTTATGTACTGATCGTAGAAAGTGACCAAAAAGCAGCCTTTACAGAGTATGATCAGGAACTCCTCATCACATTAGCCAATCATGTTGGGTTAGCCATTAAAAACGTCGCACAATTTAAACGCGCCCAAGCATTGGAATTAACCAAACAAACGGCCACGATGGCTACGGGGCTTATTCATGATATCAATAACGCCGTCGCTACTTTTCCTGATTTAGTGGATGAAATCGTCCTTAAATATGAAATTAACCGAGACATTTCTGCACCGCTAAATAATTTACGAAAAGGTGTCAAGGTGACGGATAAAATTAGCGGCCGTTTGAGAGATTTCATCTTCACTGAAACTTATCAACCTGGACTGGTAAATATTAGAACTTTGATAAACAACGGTATCGACCTTAGCAGGCCACAGAAGCCTGCCCATGTCACTATTCAAAAGGAAATTGCGCCGGAAGTACCCAAAGTGCAAGCAGATAGTTTATGGATAGAGTTGCTGCTGAAAAACTTGCTTGTCAATGCCTTTTCAGCTATCCCCCATGATAGAGAAGGGAAAGTGATAATCGCTGTGGATGCAGATGAAACTCATGTTCATGTGCGAGTTGAAGACAATGGCAATGGAATTGCCAAAGAACTTCAACAAGACGTTTTCGATTTTGGGATATCTACTAAAAGTGGCGGCGTGAATAAAATGCAGGGTATTGGACTTTTCCATAGTCAACTCATAGCCCAGGTTCATGATGGCTTACTGCAATTGGAAAGTGAGCCTGGGGTTGGCTCTGTTTTTACCTTGAGCTTGCCGTTGAAAATTTCCCCTCAAAACTGAACCTCTAGGCGACCCCCCTCGTTCCATGCTCCGCGTGGAATGAGCTTCCAAGACGCTCTGCGTCGAGTGAACGCGGAGCGTTCAGGCGGACATTCCCACGTAGAACGTGGGAACAAGACGGGGGGGAGTGAACGGATACTATTATCGAGGGTCATACAGACGGAATCAACAATGCTGTCTTTTCCCCCAATGGCGACCGCATCCTCACCGCCAGTACGGACACCACCGCCAGACTTTGGCCGCATTATCAGGATGTGGAAAGCATGTTGGTAGAAGCCAAACGGCGCTTGCTGCTCATGACCACAGAATCAGAATGTTTAGAATTATTTACCGAAGCTGAATGTTTGAATCGCTAAAACTTAAAGAAGCAGGCATGGTTTAATCGAAACCAATTCACCGGGGCGATGCAAAGCGATCTAAACAATGAGTAACAAAACAGGTTTTCTCGCTTTGCGTCGCCCACAACTGGGGTATTTACGCTCCTGGGCGATGCGATTGGAGCCAAGTTTAGACGTTGAGCCGACTTGTACCCCAATCGCATCGCCCCTACAATACCTTTTTTCAGCCTCAAATTTGCACATCCAGACGAGCCCAAGCTTTGGGAAAAAGGCTTTCTACCTGGTTAGATTTCCTGTGGAAGAGACCTTGCCCTAGTGGAAAGCTGCGGTGGCAGAGGATGACGTAGCCTGTGCTGGTACAGTTGGCGGCTTGAGCATCGCTTAGCGTGATAGTTTGGCGTTGCAGGTATGCTTTGGTTTGGGCTGGGGTGAGTTCGATGCTGTTTTGTGTAGCGTGCTTGCCGAATTGCAGGGTGGCGGATGTTGTCATTTTGGGATAACGGCCGTCTGCCTTCATAAAAAAGAGGCCAGGGGATTCAATGAGGGACTTGTTGGGCAGATGCTGGTCGCGGCTCACTAAATAAACCCCACGCTGGCTCCAGCGAATCAGGTCAAAGTCGTCAAAAACGGCCGTTTCCACCCCAAACCGCTCCGTCACAATCCCCAACCATGGCTGCCGCTCCGCCAATTCACCCAACTTCAAAAACTGCTCACTGTTTACTGAAAACTGATCATTGCTTACTTTCTCCAGCACCGCCACAAAAAACCCACCCGTATCATTCTGATGCGGCCAAATACGACAGGCGTGACGCAATTCTGGATGCAGCCTTTGGCCTTGCCACTGGGTGATGCCAGGGGAAACGATAAGTTGAGGCACATCCACAGGAATTAAGCGCAGATTGTTTCCCTTTTCGCGCAAAACCGTGTCTACAACCATCTCGTTTTCTTCGGGGGCAAAGGTGCAGGTGGCGTAGACGATACGCCCGCCGGGGCGGCATAGCTGCACCGCTTTTCGCAGCAGCGCAGTTTGCATGCGCGAGATTTTGCGCGAACTATTTTGCGAAGAACGTCCGATTACCTGTTTATCCTTTCGACACGTCCCTTCACAGGAGCAAGGCACATCGACCATAATTTTGTCAAACAGCCCGATTGTCTGCGGCAGGTTGGCACCATCCCGCGTGATGGTGGTCACATTGGTCAGCCCCACGCGGTTGAGCGCTTGTCGAGCCGCCCGCATCCGCCCTTTGCTGCGGTCATTGGCAATGAGCGTGCCGCGATTTTGCATCATTGCCCCCATTTGCACCGTTTTGTTGCCGGGGGCGGCGCACATATCCAGCACCCGCTCCCCCAACTGTGGATTGAGCAGCAGGGCAGGCAGCAAAGCCGCCTCCTCTTGCACCTGATACAGCCCCGCCAAATATTCCCAGCGCAGCCCAGGCATAATGCCATCTGGCAAACGAAAGCCGCCTAGATACCAAGGAATTGGCGTGAGGTTTATGCCACCGTCGGCCATGATCTCGGCTAACTTGTTTGGGCTGATCTTGAGTGGGTTTGCCCAGATGGTGGTGGGTAATGGCCGTTTTACGGCCGTTTGAAACCCCTCCCAATCTTCAATCAAATCCCGGTATCGTACAAAAGTGTCCATCATAAAGTTGCCGTTCTCATCGTGCCACAATCAGAACGGCAATGATAAGTTAAATTTCATTATCTGACGAAAAAGGCAGCTATTTCCAACCCACGAGAAGGGAAACGGCCGTTTCCAGCAAATTCCACACTTGAGACTTGACAACCACCTTGAATGGTGGCATATTTGCCACCATGAGAGTTGTCTTAGATACCAATATTTTGGTTGCCGCTTCACGTTCAAACAAAGGTGCTTCCTATCGTTTGTTGCAACTCATTCCAGACAAGCGTTTCCAAATTTGTCTATCGATGCCTCTCTATTTGGAATACCTGGACGTGCTGGCAAGAGTTGAGCATCAATTAACAGGCGTATCTGAACAGCAAGTCGTGGGGACAGTTCGTTACCTGACTTCGCAAGCGCACTTGCAGGAGATTTATTTTCACTGGCGGCCGTTTTTGCCAGATAGTGAAGATGATATGATTTTAGAATTGACGGTGGCTGCACAAGCAACTCGGATTATTACCTTCAATTTGAAGGATTTTCGAGGCGTTGAGCAATTTGGCATTGTCGCCGTGAAACCACGCGACTTTCTTGTTGAAATTGGAGAGATAAAATGACACCGATGACGATTCGTTTACCAGATAGTTTGCACAAGGAAATCAAAAGATTGGCTCAAGCCGAAGGTGTCTCCATCAATCAATTTTTGACGTTGGCGGCGGCTGAAAAGATCAGTGCTTTGCGGACAGTGGCTTATTTGCGTGAAGAAGCTGCCAAAGGGAGCCGAGCCGATTTTGAGGCATTTTTAACGGCCGTTCCCGATAACGAACCAACGAATGAGGATAAATTGGATTAACAGGATGGCTTGCTAAACAGCTTTGCGTAGCTGAATAGGTGAACGCTTGGGGAGCCGTTCAATCAAACCTTTCGCCTCTAAATCAAGCTGCACCGATTTACAATACCAACGAACCGATCCCAGTTTGGGAAACATCTCTGTGGGTACATTTTTAGCGATCAAATAAGCTTTGACTTCATCTTCTAGCTGGGCAAACGGCATGCCGTCGCTGCTATCATTAGGCAAAATAGCTAACATCGCTTCCCGAATAATGGTGTACTTTTCCTCTTTCAAATTTTGGCGATGGTCTGGATGGTTCACGTTTTGGGCTTTTATTATGCTCATGCGATTTCTCCTTTGTAAAAAACCTCCCGGAGGTTCCGTCTAATAAATTGTCTAGGGTGAAAACCTCCGGGAGGTTGGAATTTAAGATGGCTGCATTATAAAACGGCCGTTCCCTATCCCGCTTGTTCAATCCTGCTCATTTTTAGCTGCCGTTGATAGTGAGCGGGTGAAAACCCAAAGCGGCGTTTGAACGCATGGATAAACGAGCTGAGACTACTGTATCCCACATGCAAGCCCAGTTCAGTAACCGACACATCAGTTGTAAGCAGACAGCGGTGTGCCTCATCCAGCCGCAGCCGCATTACAAATTGATGCAGGCTCATGTCAAAGGCAGCCTTAAAAAGACGGGCAAAATGGAACTCCGACAAAGCCACAACCTCCGCCACCCCGGCCACCTTGATGGGCTGCAAATAACGTGCCTCTACATATTGGCGCGCCTGCAGCAGGCGGGGCAGCAAATCATCTATGGTACTTTGTTTGTGATGGGCTAATGTCCGTAATGCCTGCTGGCGCAGCTGCATCAGCCGCAAAACCTCGCCCACAACTTCCAACATCAGCTCCTCGGCTGTGTTTTGCTGTGCAGGAGGCGTACAAACAGTTACCAATTCTGCCAGCAAAAAGGAAAGTTCATCCCCCTGTGGCAGAGAGATGCTGTGCAAAAGATGGTTGAGGCTGTCAGGAATATTGAGGAAGTGCGCCATCTCTAAAATAAAACCGGGACTGAGCAGCAACAGTAATGTTGGACTGGCATCGGGTGCAATAGGTTCCAGCGTTAGAGCTTCTGTTTGAGCGGTGAATAAGCTGTACTGATTGGGGTGAAGGGTGCTGTTGTTGCAGGAAACGGCCGTCTCCCCCGGAAACAGCAAATAAATATGCCCCAGTTGTGGTAAGCGTAACGGCCGTGCCACAGCACCCAGCCAAATGCAGTTCAGTGGTGAGCAAGGGGCTGTGGCATCAACGCCAGCAAACGATGTATTGTTCAATAGTGGCATTCTAATCGTTCCAAAATTGTGAATATACAGGTTGTCATTCTGGTTTTGTACGCAGATTTGCCTGATCACTCTGATTAAAAGCAATAAATCAGGAAAATCAGGGTAATCTGCGTCCCATTTTTAAAAAATTCTGGCTTTGGAATTGCTCTGTAGAAACGGCCGTAAAAAATTGCCTCATACCCGCTCCTGACATACAATCTGCCAAATTCAATCAATTATTTTGCCCGTCCAACCATTGGTCGGGCTTTTTCGTGGCCTTGTGACTATGGGCGCAAGCTGTGACCATTGTCGCAAGCAAGGAACAGACACAACCGTATGACCTTACAACCTCGTAACGATATTCGCAATATCGCCATCATCGCCCACGTCGATCATGGCAAAACCACCTTAGTCGATGGCATGTTGCGCCAAACCAATGTGTTTCGCGCAAACCAAACCGTGACTGAACGGGTGCTAGACTCCAATGATCTAGAACGAGAACGGGGCATTACTATTTTGGCAAAAAATACCAGTATTGTCTACGATGGCACCACAATTAACATTGTGGACACCCCAGGCCACGCCGATTTTGGTGGCGAGGTAGAGCGGGTGGTCAACATGGTCGATGGCGTCTTGCTGCTGGTAGATGCTGTGGAAGGCCCCATGCCCCAAACCCGCTTTGTGCTGCGCCAAGCGTTGCAAAAAGGGATCAAGGTGGTTGTGGTGGTCAACAAAATTGACCGCCCCGCTTCCCGTCCCGACTACGTTGTCAACGCCACCTTTGACCTGTTCATCGACCTTGGAGCCAGTGATGAGCAGGCTGATTTCCCCGTTGTCTACACGCGGGCATTGGAAGGGCGGGCTGGGTTTGATCCAGAAAGTATACAGGATGATTTACGGCCGTTATTCGACACCATCATCGAGCATCTACCTGCCCCCATGATCGACCCAGAAGGCTCGACACAGCTGCTCGTCACCACCCTAGAATATAGCAGTTACGTTGGCAAAATTGCCGTCGGTCGTCTTACCAGCGGCAGCATCAAAAACGGTCAATCCATCATGCACATTCAGGCCGATGGCACAATGACCCCGGGCAAAATCAGCAAACTGTACACCTTCCGCGACCTGCAGCGGGTTGAGCAAAGCGAAGTGAAGGCGGGCAACATCATCGCCGTTGCAGGCATCCCCGACGTCGGTATTGGGGATACCCTCGCAGATATTGATGATCCACGACCTCTCCCGCCCATTAAAATAGAAGAGCCCACCGTTCGCATGACCTTCCACGTCAACAGCAGCCCCTTTGCTGGCAAAGAAGGCAAATATGTCACCAGTCGCCAAATTCGAGAGCGGCTCATGCGCGAGTTGGAAAGCAATGTCGCCATGCGTGTCGAAGAGACGGAAAAGGCAGGCGAATTTATCGTTTCTGGGCGAGGCGAACTCCATTTAGCCATCCTCATCGAAACGATGCGCCGTGAAGGGTATGAGTTTGCCATCAGCCAGCCAGAGGTCATCTTCAAAGAAAGTGAAAAGGGGCTAACAGAACCCATCGAACGGCTCTTTATTGAGGTACACAATGATTATCTTGGCCCCGTAAGCGAAATGCTGGGGCGGCGACGCGGCCTCATGCAAAACATCAACTATGGCGAAGACGGCACGGTGTATGCAGAATATTTGATACCCACGCGAGGCGTTCTAGGCTTTCGCCAACCATTCCTCACCAGCACCCGCGGTACCGGCATTTTCCATACCCTGTTCCATGATTATGAACCGGTTAAGGGCAAAATTGAAACCCAAGAGCTGGGTTCGTTGGTGGCGCGGGAGGCTGGCCCAGTGAGTGCTTATGCCCTGCAAGGGTTACAGCAGCGCGGCACCTTTTTTGTATTGCCTGCTGATGAGGTTTATAAGGGGCAGGTCATCGGGCAGCACATTCGCAATGAAGATTTGGTTGTCAATGTGTGCAAAACAAAGGTACTCAGCGCGATGCGGGTGGGGCCAACGGCCATTGCAGATGCGCTGCACACGCCACGGATCATGTCGCTGGATGAATCGATTGAATATTTAAGTGGGGGTGATTTGCTGGAGGTGACGCCCGTCGCCTTACGCATTCGCAAGAAGGAATTGCGTCATGAAATTCGGCAACGGGACGCCAAACGAGCCAAAAAGGGAAAGTAACTGGCTTTTTTTTGCGCTAAAATGAGGAGGAAGCATCCTTTCGGCTGTGCTCAAGGCAGGCTCTCAGATATGCCTTGGTTGAACCCATTCGCATTTAAGAATGCTCACACTCCTCAACTAAAAGTTGAACAGCCGTTTGAGACCCATTCAGAGATGCAAAGGTAAGCGGCTCTCGCTTTAGCAACCCTACGTGCGATTTCTACTCATTTACCACCATTGGCAAATAGAGAAACTCTGTTGCTTCAAAGAGTGTCTCATTGGCTAACGCTGTCCAAACGATGCTGTTTTTAATCGCTTGGCGGTAGGCGGGATGGGCAAAGGTGCGCTCATTTGTTTCCCCTGGCTGCATGTAGACGATGCGCCCTACCGTGCCGTCGCCAGAATCATACAGCTTTGTCCAGCCCCAGGTGTCGTAATTGCCGTTGTTGGGGTTGGGCGAACCGTCAACGGAGCGGCCGTTGGCAAAGAGGCGATTGATTTCATTCACCCCACTGCCAAAGGTGACGCCCGCGTTGAAGCGATTGCCCAAATACAGCTCATCTGGGGCATCGATAGTGAAGCTGTAGTAGCCCCGCCCCACATCTCCATCTAAATTAGCGTTCGGA
>UOEU01000599.1_pt1 | contig 15568 bp, 14 predicted proteins | sample 1989311 | NCBI WGS metagenome assembly UOEU01 (sample SAMEA4712195, study PRJEB27164) | hydrothermal vent metagenome | biome: marine basaltic hydrothermal vent biome; feature: marine hydrothermal vent; material: mineral | place: Pacific Ocean | collected 2011-06-14/2011-07-23 | depth 1719 m | reverse complement strand
GCACCATGCTGATTGATGGAGAGGTGCGTCGCCGTTCCGAATATCCTAATGCGGAATTAACCTGGCTTTCTGGGGCAGATTTGGCTGACAATGAAGAAAAATTAACAGAAAACGTGGCACTGTTGGCAGAAGCTGATTATGTAGCAATCCTCTCGAACCGCATTTATGGGGTTGTGCCACGCTTGCCAGAACGGTATCCGCTTTCTAGCCAATACCACGCGCTCCTTTTTGCGGGGGAGTTGGGATATGAGCCAGTGTATGTGATCGGCCGTTTTCCCACGCTGTTTGGCTGGCAACTGCGCCCAGACACCTTTGACTGGCTCAATTTGCAACCGCCAGCGTTTGTACAAAGCTATTTAACTGACCAGCCAAGCATCAATTTAGGCCGCGCCGATGAAAGCTTTATCGTTTACGATCAGCCATTAACGATTATTTTTGAGAATGTGGAACGGAAAACGGCCGTTGAGCTACAGGCACTCTTTATACTTCCCGGCGTAACATCTCAATAGTTTGGGGTAGGGGCGTGGCCTTGTGCCCGCCCAGTCGAGGGCGACCACAAGGGTACGCCCCTACTTACTGAGAAGATACTTCCCGGCCGTCATTCTGAACCGTAGGCGAAGAATCCCTTTGAACATTGCTCGTTGCCTACGCATAAATTAGGCACTGTTCGGTGGTTTTAGGCACTTACGCGCCAACATCGACAAAAAATTGCCGATAGATTTTTGGACAGTGATACGGAAAAGAAGAAATAATATAGGGGTCTTATCCGTGTTAGCCCGTATCAGTGTCCCCCGAATGGGTTCAGCATGACGGATTGAGTTTGTTAAGGATAGGCCAATTTGCGCCTATGCTAATTGAGTGGGGTTGTTATAATCTTGTAAACATGAGGAAGAAATTGAGCAATCAACAAACTGATAAAAGTCGAAAATACCTATTTATGACGGTGTTTGTCGCGGGGATGAGCACGCTGGCAATTGAGTTTACCACGAGCCGAATGTTGCAAACCGTTTACGGCACGTCCAACATCGTTTGGGCCAACGTTATTGGCTTGGTGCTGCTTTTTTTGACGTTGGGCTACTTTTTAGGTGGACGACTGGCCGACAAACGGCCGTATCCCCACACCTTTTATGCCCTTGTTGCTTGGGCAGGCTTCAGCTCTGTTTTCTTTTTGCTGCTGACGAGCGTCCTGCTGAAAACGGCCGCTTCCGCTTTGGCAACCATCAACGTCGGGGCGATAGTTGGCTCACTGATTGGCGTCATTTTTGCGCTTGCCGTGCCTGTCACCCTGCTGGGCTGCATGTCCCCTTTTGCCATTCGGCTGGCGGTACAAAATGTGGAAGAGGCTGGGCGAGTAAGCGGCCGTATTTATGCCATTTCCACCTGGGGCAGCATATTGGGCACTTATTTGCCCGTTCTGTGGGTCATTCCGCTGGCTGGTTCACGCCTGACGGCATTGATTTTTGGTACGCTGCTGATGCTGGTGGGGCTAGGTGGCCTGTGGCAAACCCAGGCGCGCGGGCGGGTGGCCTCGCTGCTGCTGCCGCTCATTCTGCTGCCAATTGCCCTTACTTGGACCTCCGGCGGCATCAAAGCATACGACGGGCAGATTTTTGAGACGGAATCGGCCTACAACTACATTCAGGTGGTGCGCCAAGGGGAGTGTAACTACTTACTGCTCAATGAAGGGCAAGCGTACCACTCTTTTTATTGTGATGGCGGGGCTGTGCCGCGCGTTTCGGTGTGGAGCATCATGCTGGCGGCGCCTTATTTTAATGAGCAGCCGTCACTTAACCGCATGGCGGTCATTGGCCTTGCTGCGGGAACGATTCCCAAGCAGGTCACCCGCGTATTTGGCCCCATCCCGATTGATGGCATTGAGCTGGACGGGGCAATTATACAGGCAGGCATTGATTATTTTGCTTTGGATGAGCCGAATATCAATTTGATTGTGGGAGACGGCCGTTACGAACTCAATCAGCTTAAATATCAATACGATCTGATCAGCATTGACGCCTATAAAGTGCCTTATATTCCTTGGCACCTCACGACGCAAGATTATTTTGAAGAAGTGAAAGCCCATCTCACTGAAAATGGCGTGGTGGCAATGAATGTAGGACGTGCGCCAGGGGATCGCCGCCTGATTGATGCGATGACGGCGACGCTGCTGACTGTGTTCCCCACCGTTCATGCAATTGATGTGCCTGGGTCGCTCAACACAATTCTGGTGGCGACGGTGCAGCCAACCAGTGCAGATAATTTGGCCCGTAATTTGTTGCTGCTGGATGAAAATGGTGATCCTTTGCTGCGAACGGTGCTGGAAACGGCCGTTTCCAACATCGCCCCCATTCAGCCCAGCGACGTGATCTTTACCGATGAACGCGCCCCTGTAGAAACCATCATCGACGGTTTGGTGCTGCGCTACCTGCTGCGCGAAGGGGCGGCGGGGCTGCCGGGATTGGGGCAGTGAACGGTGGGTCAGAGCTTGATTGACAGACAAAACTTATCTAACCGCAGAGAAAAATAAAGGGAAAAACTCTGCGGTCTCTGCGGTGAAAAACGAGATTTGTCAGTCAACAGGGGTTCAGAGCAATAAACTGAATGCTGATAATCAAAAAATGGAGAAGAAAATTGGAAAACAAAACATTAATTAACATAATACGTTGGATCATCATCATTGCCATGCCTTTTTTCTTAGGGCTGGGGATGATTCGGGCGGTGATTGCTTGGGATTACCCCACTTTTGAATATGAACGCATTCCTCCAGACCAGTATGGCTTTTTGCCGGAGGAGCGGCTGGCATACGCGCACGCGACGCTGGATTATTTACAGCGTCCAGAATCTCCAGAAGAGGTAATTTATCTGCTGGAAGATTTGCGCTTGCCGAACTCAGACGATCCACTGTACATCGAGTCGGAAATTGGGCATATGCTGGACGTGAAGGATTTGGTGGATTCAATTCGCACAATTTGGTGGATTGCGGCCGTTCTCATTTTTGCCGGTTTAGCCTATCTGCTTGCGCAACCAGCCTTGCGTTCTGTAGGTTATCGGGCAATTTACCAGGGTGGTTTAGCGACCGTCATCATTTTGGCAGGGATTGCTATCTTCATCGGCGTCGGCTGGAGCATCTTCTTTCAGCAGTTTCACGAACTGCTCTTCCCGCCCGGTACTTGGACCTTTTTCTACACCGATTCGCTCATTCGACTGTTCCCAGAGCAGTTTTGGTTTGATATTGGCGTGATCATGAGCGTCGGGGCGTTGCTGCTGGGCGTGTTGGTAACGGTAATTGGGTATGGGTTAGTGAAGAAGTTGGGTAATTGAGTAACTGCGTAATTACCAGTTGTCCAATCGCTTAATTGCCGCTGCGCCTGATGGCGCGTTACGTTCCCCGTTAATAGGAGCGACGTTTCAAAAAGGGGTTGATTTTGGACGATATGTTGCAATTGTTGCCAGCGCATAACCACTCCGCACCCCATACCCCCATGCGCTTCAATACATGCGCACAACCTTCTTTCTTTTCAGCGGCTGCCAGCGGCGATGGCTCAACATGCGCCACACCCATTCCAGCGGCCCATATTGATAGCGACTTAGCCACCATGTTGAAAAGATGATTTGAATTGCCCAAATCAACAGAATAATTAGAAATTGCTGTACCCGATTCAAATAGCCAAACAAACCTAGCCCAAAACCGTAAAAGATGAAGGTGCCGATGAGCGATTGTCCGATGTAGTTGGTTAAGGCCATGCGCCCCACTGCCGCCAATCGGTCACGCAGCTTAACAAAGGCAGTCGAACGACTCCAGAGCATGATGAGGGCGATGTAGCCGCTGGCGACGAAGGGGGTGGCGATGTGGTTGGGGATACGGCCGTTAAACAATGAATAAAACGTCTCCCAGCCACGCATCGCATATTGAAACAGGCTGAAAGCTGCCATTGGCAAACCGATGCCAAAGCCAACCAGCGCCATGTTGATGTAAAAAGCATTGCTCCGTTTTGCCGTGAGGATGCCCCACGTATAAAAAGCCATCCCGACGAGCATCATCCCCAGCGCACGGCTGAAAAATTCAACCAGTAGGCTTAACTCTAACAACGCTTGGCCGTTGGTGTAAGCTGCGTCTGCTGAATCTGCTTCCCAACGCTGGCTGAGTTGCTCTGTGTATGAGCCGCGATAGGTTTGTAATTGGGCGGAAACGGCCGTTTCTGACGGTTGCCAATACGATTCCAAATAATCCAAATCGGTCGGCTCCAAATAAGGCAGCGTTGCGCTTGCCCCCATGCTCAGCAACGACGGCACAAAAAAGATAAACAGCCCTAGCCCTAGCTGCCATTTAGCGGATATTTTACGCAGCCAATACAGCGCAAACGAAGCAATCGCATAAATCAATAAAATATCCCCATCCCAAATAAGCGTGGCGTGCAGCAAGCCAATAATCAACAGCCAAAAGTTGCGAATGTAGTGAAACCAAAACGGTGATTCGCTTCGTTTTTCCATATTGTCGGTAACCAGCATCACCGACGCGCCAAACAGCATCGAAAACAGCGACATCATCTTTTGGTCGGCAAAAATATGGCTCAGGTTAAAAACCAGCCGACTCCAAACATCATCGCCACCATAAACTGTTGGATTGAAGTAAGCAATGCTTGGCATGGCAAAGCTAGACATATTCATTAGCAAAATACCTAACAGGGCAAAGCCGCGCAGCACGTCAATGGCTATAATTCTTTGTTTCATTATTTTTCCTCTCATTTAATTGTTTTTCAAATAATAGGATGAAGTTCTGAAGAAGTTCTGAATGAATTGCAAAGGTATTCTGAGGATTAGGCGAGGGAGCAAATGTAAGGAGCGGTTACTGCTGCAAGGTTATCTGAATGACACATTGGGCAATAATATTCTCCGTTTGGTCTGCGGCAGATAGGCGGATGAGGTAGGGGCCAGATTCCCACTGGCTGAGGTTGACGCTGCCTAAAAAGCCATCTTCTACCTGCTGGGTGATGTTGCGCCCTAGCAGGGATGCCCATTGACCGCCTGTTTGTGGCCCGTTTGCTTCTAGCGTATAGTAGCCAAAATCGTCGAAAACGGCCGTTCCGTTAAACATGATCGTGCCTGAAGCAACCGAGCCATTTCGCGGGTCGCTGATATTGAGCTGAATCGTACAGCCAACAGAGGGTGTGGGTGTTGGGAGAGGTGTGCCAACGGTCGTTGCCGTCACATCGACTGTTGCTTCAACATCGGCCGGATTGGGTGCTGGGTCACCAGGGTTGCCAGCCAGGGTAATGGTAGGCACAAGCGGCGGCGTGACGGTGGGTTGACGGGTCAGCAATGGGGTGGGTGAAGCTAATGGTGTGCGAAAAATGTCTGGGGTTGGGGTGGCAGATTGTAGCAACAATGGTGAAAGTGTCGGGGCCACCTGACTGTTGACATAATAAACGCCTCCCACAATTGCCAAAAGAGTGGCAATCATCAGCAAAGCTGTGCTGCGAATTTGGCTATTTCTCTCTTTTTCTAAATTGAAAATGGCAACATTTAGCTGCCGTTGCGCCCGAATGAGCTCATTGAGGTACCAAAACAGCCCCAAAGCAGAGACAATATAAATCCAGACATCGTTGCGCAGAATGAAGACGTAAAATTGATCCATTCTTCTGATTGTAACTTGGAGTTAGTCCGTTACCAATGAAATCCTTGTACAGTGAACAGGAAAATCATCAAAGATTACGCAGATTTGCCAGATTTTCTAATCTTTTCAATCTGCGTAATCTTTGATAAAAGCCTTTTTGGTTCTGGCTTGTCTAGGTTAGGGCAATCCCCAAATTAGAGTTGATCTAGAACGCCCCGCAGCAGGGTGGTTAGCCGAGGGATGATTTGCTTGCCTGTCTCCATCACTTCATCATGGGTGACAACGGTGCCCGGCTTGGGGTTTGGGTCTGCTTTGTTGGTGATGGAGGAGATGCCTAGCGTTTTCATGCCTGCATGGCGGGCGACAACGGCCGTTGGCACGGTAGACATGCCTACGGCATCGGCGCCGACGGTGCGCAAGTAGCGCAACTCTGCTGGCGTCTCAAAGCTGGGGCCAGCGACGTAGGCGTAAGTGCCTTCTTGCAATGTGAGATTATTGGCAACGGCCGTTTTGCGAGCCATCTCTCTCAATTCAAAACTATACGTTTCAATCATGTCTGGAAAGCGAGGTCCAATACGCTCATCATTGGGGCCGCGTAATGGGTTTTGTCCCGCCATCCCTAAAAAATTGATGTGATCGGTGATCAGCATGATGTCGCCTGGGTTAAAGTTGGCGTTGATGCCCCCAGCGGCATTGGTCACAATGAGTGTCTCGATGCCTAAAGCGTGCATCACCCGCACAGGCAGGGTGATTTGCTCCATGTCGTACCCTTCATAATAATGGGTGCGACCCTGCTGCACCAATACTGTCTTTCCTTGCAATGTGCCAATCACTAAACGGCCGCTATGCCCAACAACGGTTGATTGCGGCCAACTAGGCAGCTTTTCATACGGAATAATGTCCGGGTTTTGGATGCTGTCTGCCAACTCACTAAGGCCAGAACCGAGCACCAGTCCAATGGTGGGGTGATATTTAGTTTGTTGTCGGATGGCCTCGGCTGCAATTTCTGCTTGTTTGGCACTGTCTAACGTTGTCATGGAAACCTCTGTAAAATAATAAGCCACGGCAAATGGTTGCCGTGGCGCAAAACTAAAATAGGAGAGTTCGCTTATTCTATTTGACTGTTTCAGCTTCTTCGAGTTGGGTATAAATTTGTGTTGTAGAAATGTTGGCATGACCAAGCAATTTCTGCACTTCTTGTAAATCTAAACCGCTGTTTAACTTATGAGCGGCAAAGCTATGGCGCAATGTGTGTGGCGTTACCGTGACGCTTAGATCGGCCGCTTTGGCATATGCTTTAATAATGAGCCATAACCCCTGACGGGTAAGCTGCTGTCCCCGATGATTGAGAAACATAGCGGCTTCATTTTTATCTTTCACTAGAAACGGCCGTCCATTTTCCATATAGTTTGCCAAGATAGCTTTTGTATATTGGTCAAAAGGCAATTCACGCATTTGATCATCTTTGCCAAGACAAATTAAGATATTATTCTCTAAATCAATATCCTTCAGACGTAATGAAACAACCTCCGTCACCCGCATACCTGTAGAATAGAGCATGTTTAACAAGGCCATATCGCGTAAGTTTTTTGGAGAATTTTTTTGCGAAGGGGCTTCTAACAGCCGCGCTACTTCTTCAGCAGACAATGTTTTGGGCAGCCGTTTTTTCACCTTAGGTGAATCGATATTGATTGTTGGATTTTCTTGAATGAGTTCATTGGTAAGCAGATAATTGAAAAATGATTTTACGGCCGCTACCTTTCGTGCGACAGAAGAAGACGCATATGGCTGCTCCTTCATGTGTGTAACATATCCATTAATGACCTCAGAATCAATAGAGTGCCAATCAGCTACAAGAGTTGGATAACTTGCCTGTAGAAAAGACACAAATTGAGAGAGATCATTTTTATAAGCAGCAATTGTATTGTTTGAATAATTAAATTCTGTTTGAAGGAACTTCAGGAAGGCATGCAGCTGTTCTTCCATCGCCTCACACTCCTTGATATGCTCAGCTTCTTTGCCAAACGCTTATTTCGTATAGCAATAACGTATGAGAAATATGCAGCAAATACGTTAGCTTACGATAGAGGAGCGTCTCTAAAGGTTTGAATTTTTCTGAGCTAGAAAGTGCCAGATGAAATGATACCGGACAACTTAAAATAATATTATGTTAGTTAAACTAGGGGCATTATAGCAATTACTTTTCATAAGATCAAATATAAATAAACATAAAGATGGAAATAGGGTGGGTAATCAGTGCTATACGAATAAAAAAGCTGCGCTCAATTGTAAAGAGCGCAGCTTTAATAATCTTATGATTCAGATGTCTCGCGTACACTACTGGCAGTCCTGAAAATATAGTTGATAACCTTCTCAAAGGTCAGGACTAGTGCAGTTGGGCATAAGTACGTATGCAATTAGATGATGTATTGCCCAACTTCTTTAAGTACGGCGTGATGATTTTGCTTGCACACGCATTTAAGCCACGCCGTACTAGTCGTTGGCTGTATAGGTATGAAAAAAATAGCTATTCGTCTTTTACCAAAACCAAATCTTCACTGGTGGGAATATCTGAGGAACTTGCATCAGCGGCTAGAGTAGCTGTGGCCTGACCTAGCAAGCCAGGCTGGTATTGAAACGCCTGTAGCTGATCACCATCTTCAAAGAAGGTATCGGCTAAATCTTGTGAGCGAATACGGAATTTTAAACCGCCTGGCGCAAGGAATAAAAATTCTGGGGATGTGGTGGGGGTAAGGTTCATGCTGATAATTTCACCACGAACGATAAATGTGTCACCAAGATTTACAGAATCTGGATTGACGGTTAGACCGGTGTCTGGGTCTGTACCGGTCATAGGACGATTGCCAAATGGAGATGCTGGGGCTGCTTCTTCGACCGTTTCATCTTCAGCATCATCGGCCGTTTCTTCCTCCATCGCCTCTTCTTCCATGGCCTCATCGCTTGGTTCATCTGTTGCTTCTTCCATTTCTTCATCCGTTTCTGTAACAGAAACCTCTTCATCTGCGTCATCAGCAGATTCTGTTGTGGATGAAGAACTGGTATCATTGTTTGTCGCGGGAGTTTCTGGTTCGCTTCCGCCACCACAAGCCGCTAACAACAATAAGGCTATTATCCAAAGTAACACTGCTTTTTTATTCATTGTGTATCTCCTCTTCTCTTTTGAAATGGGGTTAAGTAACTTTATAATAGTATACCTACTTGTTTACGCAATTTCTTAAGTGAATTATTAGCGAGTTAATGATTTATTTTAAGATGCCAATTCTCACTACTAAAAATTAGAGAATGTAGGCTTTTTTTGACAATTTTTAATGAAACAAATAGAACAAACTAATATAGTGGATTCATATGAGGTTGAAAAAAGAGATGGAAAATAGCTCCAAAGATCAGACGGATGATTTAATGTTTGAGGCCCTGTTTCGCAAAGGAACTGAACTTTTGCACAGAGGGAAGGATAGTGACGCTGTTCCAATTTTGGAACAGGCACATGCCCTTAAGCCAGATCATTTTGACGCCGCACTTAACTTGAGTGGTGCCTACATTTTGACAAGAAAGTTTAAAAAGGCGGTTGCTTTGCTGGAAAAACTGCGTACTCAGGCTTCTGGAAATGTGATGGTCTGGACGAATTTGGGAGCAGCTTATTTAGGGAATCCCATCTTGGCGCATAAGGAGGAGCAGGCTCAGGCGATTGCTGCATTTGAGCAAGCGTTGCGCTTAGACCCAATTGCCCCAAATGTCGCCTACAATATTGGCCTTATTTACCGCGATCTGCATGAAGATGAGCAGGCGATTTCTTGGTTTGAGCGGGCTGTGCAGGCAAATCCAAACGATCGGGATGCCCGAAATTTGATGAGTAAATTGCGCGAGGTAACTGAATGATCTCTCGATTTTCCTTTTTTAAGACACGTATGGAGGCGGCGGGACTGCCGTCAATTTTTATTGAGACGTTTGCTTATTATTATGAGCAGCTCGTCGCTGGTGAGACGGGGTACATCCCAGAAGCTGCTATTTTGCCAGTGGCGCAAGTTCCAAATGTGGTGCAATTTCCAGACTATTTGGTTGAAATGGGGCGAGCTGTTTTGCCTAAAACGGCCGTTATCAAACTCAACGGTGGCTTGGGCACAAGCATGGGGTTGAAACAGGCCAAATCATTGCTGCCTGTGAAAGAAGGGTACTCATTTTTAGATATTATCGCTTTGCAGGCACAGCTATCAAACGTGCCGCTGCTGCTGATGAACAGCTTTTCGACGGAAGCAGATTCTATGGCTGCTTTGCAAAAATATAGTGAATTGCACCAAGAGTTGCCACAAAGCTTTGTGCAGCATAAAGAGCCCAAAGTTCGCAAGGATAACTTTTTGCCAGCAGAATGGGCAAACAACCCATCCCTTGAGTGGTGTCCACCGGGGCATGGGGATATTTACACAGCACTGATTACCAGCGGAACGCTTCCTGCCCTGTTGGAAAAAGGGTATGAATATGCGTTTGCCTCCAATTCTGACAACTTGGGTGCGGTAATTGATTTAGCTATTTTGGGTTATTTTGCTGAAAACAGGGTGCCATTTATGATGGAAGTGGCTGACAGAACGGAGATGGATAAAAAAGGGGGGCATTTGGCCCAGCGGCTGGATGGTCAGCTAATTTTACGTGAATCTTCCCAAACACCGCCGGAAGATACGGCCGTTTACCAAGACATCACGCGGCATAAATATTTCAACACCAATAATCTCTGGTTCCATTTGCCAACGCTTTATCAGCAAATGCGGGCAAATAACAACCATCTTGCGCTGCCCATGATTCGCAATAGCAAAACGGTTGATCCGCGCGATCCTGCCTCAACGGCCGTTTATCAATTAGAGACGGCGATAGGTTCTGCTATTGCCGCTTTCCGTGGAGCGCAAGCCATTCGCGTGCCGCGCAGCCGCTTTGCCCCCGTCAAAACAACCAACGATCTGCTTGCTGTGCGATCCGATGCGTATACACTCACGGACGATTTTCGCGTTGTGCCAACTGGTGATCGGCGATTTCGTCAGCTTAATGTTCAATTAGACGGCCGTTTCTACAAATACGTCAACGATTTAGATGCCCGTTTTCCCCATGGGTCTCCCTCATTGAAGCGGTGCAACAGCTTTGAAGTTGAAGGCGATTTTTGTTTTGGCAAAGATATTGTTTGCCAAGGAGATGTTTGCCTTCGTAACGAAACAAACGCGCAAATTGAGATTCCTGATGGCACAGTACTATCTGGAAATCATCATTGCGTGTAGCCATTGTCTATGTCCTATCATCCGCCTCGGTTCATGGTCACACTACCGAAAAACCCTACGAGTATAAATTTACGCCATTTGTCATACGAATTGGTGTCATTTCTGTTTGCCCGAACTTGCTCGCTTCTGTATAGTTTTCTACAGTAGATTTTACGATCACAAAAGGAGTGATAATGTCTTATATTGAATCAATTCGCGGACGGGAAGTATTAGATTCTCGTGGGAATCCAACCGTTGAGGTTGAAGTTGCGCTTTTTGACGGCAGCTTTGGCAGAGCTATTGTGCCGTCAGGTGCTTCTACCGGTGGGCATGAAGCGTGGGAAAAACGGGATGGTGACGGAAGTCGCTATTTAGGGAAAGGGGTTGGTGGGGCGGTAACGGCCGTAAACGAAAATATTGCCGAAGCGATTGTTGGCTGGGATGCCACCGATCAAGTTGGCATTGATGAGGCAATGATTGCCCTCGACGGCACAGAAAACAAGAAGAATTTGGGAGCCAACGCCATTTTGGGCGTTTCTTTAGCCGTGGCTCACGCCGCAGCCGACTGTCTAGAGCAGCCACTTTACCGTTATTTGGGCGGCGTGTACGCCCGCACCTTGCCTGTACCGATGATGAACATTATGAACGGAGGCAAGCACGCGGCTGGTGCCACCGATTTGCAAGAGTACATGATTATGCCAGTCGGTGCGCCCAATTTTGCCGAAGGGCTGCGCTGGGGAGTAGAAATTTACCACAGTCTTAAAAAAGTGCTGGCTAATAAAGGGTACGGCACGACAGTTGGGGATGAGGGCGGTTTTGCGCCCCAGGTAAAATCTAACAGTGAGCCGTTTGAGCTGATGATGGAAGCGATTGAAAAAGCAGGCTACAAGCCGGGCGAACAAATTATGTTTGCCATGGATCCTGCCGCCTCAGAAATTTATGAGGATGGCTTGTACAACATGAAGGTTGAAGGAAAAAAGCTGACCGGCAGCGAAATGGTCGATTTTTACGTTGATTTGGTCAACAAATATCCCATCATCTCCATTGAAGATGGGCTGGATGAGGATGATTGGGACGCATGGACGTTGATGATGGATAAGTTAGGCGACCGGATCCAAATTATGGGGGATGATTTGCTGGTCACCAACGTCAAGCGCATTCAGATGGGCATTGAAAGGAAAGCGGTCAACAGCTTGTTGTGCAAGGTAAACCAGATTGGCACGCTCACAGAATCGATTCAATCGGTAGAGATGGTGCAGCGTCATGGCTGGACGGCCGTTGTCTCCCATCGTAGCGGCGAAACAGAAGATGCCACCATTGCAGATTTGGCCGTAGCCTTAAACGCAGGCCAAATCAAAACAGGCGCACCCGCCCGCAGTGACCGCGTTGCCAAATACAATCAACTGCTGCGCATCGAAGATGACCTCGGCGATTCCGCCATTTACCCAGGCATGGCGGCATTTACCAACCTGCGCCGCTAACTGATTGCCGTTTACCTGAATCTAATCTTTACGCGGTATACTCTGCCGACTTTGCTAAAATTAATATAAGGACACACTCATGATTCGATTTGAAGATGAACAAGAAGCGAACGAAGAAGAAAATGAAAAACCAAAAAAGAGCATGATGGATCGCCTGCTAGAAACCCGCACCATCACTATTTTTGGCGAAATTGATATGAAGCTGGCCCAGGAAATTGTAGAAAAACTGATGCTGCTGGCGGCCGATTCCGATGATGACATTAAAATTTTCATCAATTCCCCCGGCGGGCATGTAGAATCTGGCGACACTATTTTTGACATGATTCGTTTTGTCAAGCCTACTGTGAAAGTTGTAGGCACGGGCTGGGTAGCCAGCGCAGGTGCGCTTATTTATTCTGCCACTGACCGAGAAAATCGGTACAGTTTGCCCAACACCCGCTTTTTGCTGCACCAACCAATGGGCGGCGTGCGCGGTCAGGCACAAGATATCGCCATTGAAGCGGAAGAAATTTTGAAAATGCGCGAACGGCTCAACCGCATTTTTGCTGAACAAACAGGACAACCTTTAGAGAAGGTGACGAAAGATACGGATCGTAACTTCTGGATGTCGGCTGAAGAGGCGGTTGAGTATGGACTTGTGGGGCAGATTATTGGCTCCGCCGATGAAATAGATTGAGCTATCAGAAAAATTTAGCAGTATCATCAAGCCCTCAAAAGTTTCTGAAACTTTTGAGGGCTTTTTTTACTTTCGCCGTCGTGCCAAAGCGTTCATCATCATAATGAAGGCGGTGAGCATCCCCAGCATGAAGGTGATGGCGATGATGATAAGTAAGGTTGTGAGCGGGATGAACATGTGCGTGACTCCTGCATGGCGATTTACGATTAACGATTTTGGATTGACGATTGGACAGTCGGGTGATGGTCTAAAATCTACACAATAAGTGTATTGAATACACTAAATTAAGATGACGACAGTATAGTGTGTTCTGGACACTTTGTCAATCGTGAACTTTTAAACTCTATTTTGGGGTGGCGGAAGATTTTTGGCTAAAACTAAAGTGGCGTGGGAAGTGACCGTGTGCTGGGGCTCCCCATCCATTTCGATGATTGTGGTGAATCCAGATTTGATCCAAAAGTGGAGAGCCGGCCAGTTTTTGAGGTAAATGTCTAGCCAGATAGCATGATAGTGGGCTGCTTGGGCAATTTTGCTGAGGTTTTGAATAAATTCGCTGCCGTAGCTGTTTTTTTGAACGTTGGGGTGTAGGACAAGCATGGAGATAAAAAGGATGTTTGGCTGGGGATTTTGATGAAGGCAGTGATAATAAGGCGGATTCCGAAAAATAACTGAGGGAAATTATGCTATTTTTCGGAATCCGCTTGAGGCATTTTCGGATTGATGGCTTATTTATAATTCCGAAAATGCCTAACCGATGATTTGCTGGCTGGCTTGTTGGCGAATGATTTGTAGCTGGAAACGGCCGTTTTCCTCACCCTCCTTCATGCTTTTTGTTACCAACTCGGTAAATGTTTCTTCCGGCTCAATTTGAAAAGTTGGATCCCACTTTCCCACATAGCTGCATGCGTTAAAAATTTTCATCAGTTGAGGGGTATCGGCCAAAGAACTGTCTTCAATCTGTAATCTGTCTGTTTGCCAAATAGCGGGAAAGCGTCTCATTTAGTCTCCTCAATTGGCAGTCGCCAGTAGATGTTTTTGTCACGCGCCATCAGCTTATGGTCGATGAGGTAGCGGCGCAAGGAGGCGAAGTCGGGGTGAAGTTGCTTAAGCTGCTCGTTGAGCGCAGCTTCTGGGTAGTGGGTGTTGGTTGCAAAATGGTTGGCAACCCATTTCATGATGATCCGCTGTTTCTTGTAGCGGGCGGGGAGGGTTTTAAGACGGCCGTTTTCCACAAAATTACTCAAAACCTTCTGCTCCCAAGCATTGCTGTTGTCCGTTGGTATTAGCTCCGCTAACTGCCCCTGCGATAAAATATCCTTGCTCATCCTCTCCAAAAACCTCACGTCAAGCCAATAAATACGTGAGTTCCCTTCTGCCCGCACATTTATTAAGCCTAGTTTTTTCATGTTTGCCAGATGATGCGACACAGTTGGCTCTCGTAAACCAAGAAACGCGGCCAATTCCCCCACGCTGCGCTCTTCATTTGCCAGTAAGCCCAAGATTTTTAGGCGACTTTCGTTGCCTAATACTTTGAAAAAATGGAGCAAGGTTTGGAACTGCTCTTCGCTCATTTGGCTGGCTCTACCTTTTGGTAAATGCCTCGACTGCGGCTCAAAAAGCCGTAATCAACCAGCAGCCGACGCATTTGGGCGTGGTCTGGGTGGGCTTGATGAATGATTGTGTTGACAATGCGCTCTGGGTACGTTGTCTTTGGCTGAAATAGTTCTGCCAGCCAGCTTAGGATTTCCATAAGCTCATTTTTGTTGTCTGGCAGGCGCATTAAATGTGGCCCGTTGGTGTAGTGGCGCAAAACGCGCTGCCGTAGGGTTTCTTTGTTTTGGGAATCCCCTCGGTGGAACACCGTTTGGTTGATTTGGTTTAATGCTTTGTCATTCAGTTGATAGGTGAGGGGTGCGGTGGTTTGGATGAGAGCTGCTTTTTGCAAACGGCCGATATGTTTGAGAACGGCCGTTTCCTTCAGCCCTGTTCGTTTGGCAAGCTGCGGCACTGAGGTTGCTTCCTCCGCCAAAATGCCCAAAATGTGCAGCCGTTCTCGTTGTCCCGCCGCCTGTAAAAACGTCAGTAGGGTTTCAATTTGTTTGTTTTTCATCATGCTTTCTCATTTCAACAACCTATTTAGATAGGAATCTAAATAGAAGAATATCTAAATAAGAGCTATCTGTCAACGGCCGATTTGCAATTTGCCACACACCCTACGTACAATCTGCTTATGAGTTTGACGGCGTTAATTTTACAGACATTTCTCTTCTTCTTGACACTGTGGCTGGGTAGCTACCTCATTGCCCGTGACCCGCGTCGCCTGCAGCTTTGGCTGGCTGGGGCAGGGATGATTACGTTTGCGTTCGGATTGGCGGCAACGTTGCTGGAGCCATTTGCGCCCACGGCCGATTTAACCTTGAATTTGGTTAACGCCAAACGCTTGTTTGTCCTGTTGCCAGCGCTCTTTTGGTTAGGCGCGATCATTTGGCTCATCCCCAACCAAGCTGCTTGGGAAGATCGGTACGGCCGTCAGCGGTTTCTG
>UOEU01000475.1_pt1 | contig 15620 bp, 15 predicted proteins | sample 1989311 | NCBI WGS metagenome assembly UOEU01 (sample SAMEA4712195, study PRJEB27164) | hydrothermal vent metagenome | biome: marine basaltic hydrothermal vent biome; feature: marine hydrothermal vent; material: mineral | place: Pacific Ocean | collected 2011-06-14/2011-07-23 | depth 1719 m | reverse complement strand
CTGCACCGCCCACCCAAACAGCGACATGCCGCTGATTGCCGCCAAGCTGTACCGACCCCGCATGTTGCGCCATCTCAAAAATGACGCCATCTACAAAGCAGGTCGCCAACTGCGGGATGAGGCAGGCAAGCAGATGAAAGGACGGCGCGTCAATTTGGCGCTGCGTAAAAAAACAAGTTTTGGCAAAAAAGTAGACATCCAATGGTGGATTGGCAATGAGTATCGTACCCAAACAACGCTGTTTGAGGCGGGGGCAGACGTGCCAAAACCGATTGCCCATCAGGGAAACGCCATTCTCATGGCCTACGTTGGGGATGAATATGGCCCGGCACCTACGCTAAACGAGGTGCGTTTGCCAGATGAGGAAGTTCAGCCTTTGTTCCGTCGGGTGCTAGACAACATCTTTTTGATGCTCAACAACCATCTTATTCATGGCGACCTTTCTGCCTACAATATTTTGTATTGGGAAGGTGCCATTATCCTGATTGACTTTCCCCAAATGGTGGAAGCACGAATCAATCCCCATGCTTTTGAGCTGCTGGAGCGAGACGTGACGCGGGTGTGTGACTATTTCAACAGCTATGGTCTAAAACTAAACCCGCAGCAAATTACCAATGATTTGTGGGAGCCGTACATGGGGCCAGGGGAATAAATGATAGAAAAACGTTTTAGCAATTGGCAATTTATGCGGCGGTATTTACGGCCGTATTCCTGCCGCCTACTTTTATTGGGTGGCCTACTCGCCATCAGCATCGGTCTGCAGCTTTACGGCCCACAGCTGCTGCGAGACTTTCTGGATGCGGCCCAAAGTGGGGCAGTCACTCGACTGCTCGTCAGCCTGGGCGTCGCTTTTTTTATTGTTACCGTGTTGCAAAAAGGGGTGACTTTGTATACCACCTATCTGAGCGAAGATTTAGGCTGGGCGGCCACAAATAACTTACGCATCGACCTGACGGAACACTGCATGAGGCTGGACATGGGCTTCCACAAGCTAAAAACGCCGGGGGAACTGATTCAGCGGATTGATGGCGACGTGAGCCATCTGGCGGAATACTTTTCTCGGCTGCTGGTGCAGGTTTTGGGCAACACCGTTCTGGTCGTTGGCATTTTAATCATCCTGTTCCGTGAAAATTGGCGCATTGGCCTGATTGGGCTGGCTTACGGCTTGCTAACGCTGGGTCTGCTTCAGATCGTTGCCAAATTTACCGTAGCTGTTTGGAAAGACGTGAGCAAAGCGTACGCCAACTTACACGGCTATGTGGAGGAACGAATCGGCGGCACGGAGGATATTCGAGCCAACGGGGGGGAGCAGTATGTGATGAATAAGCTGTATCCCCTGCTGGCAGCGGTGGCTAAAAACCGCATCCGCGCCAACCTGATTGGTGGCGCCACCTTTAGCAGCAGCTACATGCTTTATGTGTTGGCGGTGGTGGCGACGCTGGCGGTGGCGGGCAGCCTTTTCTTGCAGAATCAAATGACGATTGGCACGCTGTTTTTGCTGGTTTTTTATGTGCGATTGATGGAATCACCCATTAAATATATCCGGCGACAAATTAGCAATTTGCAACGCGCCATCGCCAGCATCGGCCGTATTCAAGAATTTTTTCAGCTAGAACCAGACGTGAAGGAAAATATCTCTGCCACGCTGCCAGAAAGGGCAACGGCCGTTCATTTCCACGATGTCTCGTTTGCCTACAAAGATCGGTTATCGGTAAACGGTAATCCGATGACGGATAACCGATCACCGATGACGGATAACGGGCATTCCAAAGTGCTGCACAATATCTCATTTTCGCTAAAGCCAGGCAACGTTTTGGGCCTGCTGGGGCGCACCGGCAGCGGCAAAACGACGCTGACGCGGCTGCTCTTCCGTCTGTACGACGTGGACGCGGGAAAAATCTCGCTGGATGGTATTGATGTAGCCAGCGTGGGGCTGTCTGATTTGCGGCGGCACATTGGCATGGTGACCCAAGAGGTGCAGCTTTTTGAAGCCACCGTGCGCGACAACCTGACGCTGTTTCGCAACTATGATCCGGCTAAAAAACCGATTGCCGATGCCCAGATTTTGGCGGCAATTGAAACGTTGGGGTTGGGCGAATGGCTGGCAGAATTGCCGGATGGCTTGGACACGGTGCTGAAAACGGGTGGTCAAGGGCTGTCTGCTGGGGAAGCGCAGCTTTTAGCCTTTACCCGCGTCTTTTTGCGCGACCCGCAGCTGGTTATTTTGGATGAGGCGTCGTCCCGATTAGACCCAGCGACGGAACATCTGCTGGAACGAGCGATTGACAAGCTGCTAAACGGCCGTACCGCCATCATCATCGCCCACCGCCTGCACACCGTTCAGCGTGCCGACGACATTTTGATTTTGGAAAACGGCCGTATCGCCGAACACGGCCTGCGTACTGAACTGGTCACCAACCCCGACAGTCGTTTTTCCCAACTTCTACAAACCGGCATGGAGGCTGCATTAGCATGAACAATAAACTTGCAATCAAAACAGGAACATGGGCCTTGATCCGTTATCGACCGTGGCACTTCTTTTTTAGCGTGGCAACGGCCGTTTACGCATTTAGTATGCGGCTCGTCCCCGGCTGGTTAGAAAAAAGTTACTTCGATCAGCTAAATAGTGGGAATGCCCTCACCAGTTCACTTTGGACAATCCTCCTGCTGATTATTGGCGTAGAAATTAGCCGCATGGTTCTCAATGTTTTGGGAGAGTGGGGCGCGGCTAAAGTTCGCATGGCTGGGGGGTCGCTGATGCGCAGCAATATCCTGCACAACATTTTGCAAAAGCCGGGAGCGCAGCCGCTGCCCGTACCCACCGGAGATGTGATCAATCGGCTGGATGATGATTTGGCTGACTTTGCCGACTTCCCTACCTGGATTCCCGAAGTGGTGGGGACGACTCTGTTTGCCATTTTAGCCCTGATTATTATGTTTCGCATTGCGCCTGGAATTACGGCCGTTGCCATTCTGCCACTCATCGGCGTCTTTTTCCTCACCCGCTGGTCATGGAGCCGCTTTTTGCGCTACGTGCGAGAAAGCCGCATCAGCGACAGCCGGGTCACCGCCTTTCTGGGTGAAACGTTTGGTGCCATTCAGGCAATGAAAGTAGCCGATGCCGAAGCGGGCACAATTGCCTATTTTCGCAAAATAAACGCCGAAAGGCGCACGGCCAACGTCCGTTTTGGCCTCTTTTGGGCTATCTTCCAATCCGTTTCCGACAATATGGGGGATGTTGCCGTCGCCCTCATGGTTGTTTTGGCGGGCGCATCGATGACCCAGGGCAGCTTTACCGTGGGTGATTTTGTCCTGTTCAGCAGCTACCTCTTTTTTGTCTCCCGCTTTCCGGCGCAAATTGGCAGCTACATTTCTGAGATTGCCCAGCAGCGGGTGGTGCTGGATCGCCTGCAAGAAATCACGCCCGATGCCCCGCCGGAAAGTTTAGTCCAACACCGCTCCATTTATGAAAACGAAGCCGTACCCACTATCAGTAAATCAGTAAAAACGGTCGATGATCGGCTGGATGTGTTGGAAGTTGAGGGATTGCAGTATTCAGTAAACGGTAATCCGTTACCGGTGAACGGTAAACCGATTACCGACCACCGACCACCGATTACCGACCATTGGTCACTCAAAAACATCACGCTCACCGTCCCACGCGGCAGCTTCACCGTCATTACGGGTCGGATTGGCTCTGGAAAGACGACGCTGCTGCGGGTGCTGCTGGGGCTGCTGCCTGCCAGTGGCGGCGAGATTCGTTGGAACGGCCGTCTCATCACCAACCCCGCCACCTTTTTTGTGCCGCCCCGCGCCGCCTACACGCCGCAGGTGCCGCGCCTCTTTAGCCAGCCGCTGCGGGACAATATTTTGCGGGGCTTGCCGGGTGATGATTTGGATGCTGTGGTGGAAACGGCCGTTCTCAAACCAGACATCTCGCAGCTAGAGGCAGGGCTAGACACCATCGTGGGGCCACCCGGCGTGCGCCTTTCTGGTGGGCAGGTGCAGCGCACCGCCACCGCCCGCATGTTGGTGCGCAACGCCGAACTGCTCGTCTTTGACGATCTTTCTAGCGCGTTGGATGTGGAAACGGAGGCCAGCTTGTGGGAGGGATTGCTTAAGAAATGCGATTTCTTTGAGAAATCGCATTTCTCAGCAACCTATCTCGTTGTCAGCCACCGCCGCTCAGTTTTACAGCGTGCCGACCAGATTATTGTTCTGGAAAACGGCCGTATTGCCGCCCAAGGAACATTGAATGAGTTGCTTGAATCGTCGGCGGAGATGCGACGATTGTGGCGGGGGGAGATGGCGTAGGTTTATGGATTACGAAACAGTAGCGAAACGGCCGTTTTGGGAACGGAACGGCCGTTACAAATTCAACCTCACAAATACACGCGGCAAAAAATTCCTCTCCTACTACAAACCGTATTGGGGATTGTTTTTGGCCGACATGGCCGCCGCCTTCATCCTGTCGGCAACCACATTGCTGTTGCCATTGGCTGTAAGCAACATCACCAAAAATCTATTGACCGAGCAATCATCCAACACGCTCAACCAAATTTACGGCATGGGCGGGGTGATGCTGCTGTTGATCATCATCCACACCGTTTGCAATATATTTGTTGGCTATCAGGGGCATATGATGGGCGCGATGATGGAGCGCGACATGCGTCGTGAGCTGTTTGACCACACCCAAAAGCTGTCATTTAGCTTTTACGATGAGCAAAAAGTCGGTCAGCTCATGACGCGGATCAGTAATGATTCATTCGATATGGCTGAACTATTTCATCACGGGCCTGAAGATATACTTATTTCCTTGTTGAACTTTGTCGGTACGTTCATCATCTTGCTCACAATCAATACCAATCTGGCGCTGATCATCTTTCTCTTTTTGCCGATCATGGCTGTCTACGCCTTCCATTTCAACAAGAAAATGAAGGTAGCTTTACGAAGAAGCCGCGACAGAATTGGCGATATTAACGCCCAAGTTGAGGAGTCACTTGCAGGAATTCGGGTGGTGAAGTCGTTTACAAATGAAGCGGTTGAAGCGAAGAAGTTTAGGGTTGAAAACGGCCGTTTTCTTGAAAGCAGGCGAGACAGATATCGCGGTGAGACTTATTTTTATGAAGGGTTAATCGGCTTTACACAACTAATGACCGTCGCTGTTATTGTTTTTGGCAGCATCAGCATAGTCAATGCCTCGCTAGATTTGCCCGACCTCATTACCTTTTTATTGTATGTGGGCATCCTCATCGAACCGATTCGCAGATACGGTAATTTCACCCGACTCTACCAAGAAGGCATCGCGGGCTTCGAGCGGATTATGGAAGTTCTGGAGGTGCAGCCAGACATCCAAGACGCAACCGATGCGATTGAATTGGCGCATGTTGAGGGAAATGTGGCGTTTAGGAATGTCAGCTTCAAGTACAAAGAGGGTCACGCCGCTGTCTTTAATAACCTTTCTCTAAATATAAAGGCTGGGGAATTTGTGGCCTTGGTAGGCGCTTCGGGTATTGGAAAAACAACCCTTTGTTCTTTAATCCCCCGTTTTTACGAGGTAAATGAAGGGACGGTGTTGCTGGATGGCAAGAATATCAAAGAAATTTGCTTAAGCTCATTGAGAGGAAATATAGGCCTTGTGCAGCAGGATGTTTATCTGTTTGCCGGAACAGTGGCGGACAATATCCGCTACGGCAAAGTGGATGCCAGCGAAGTAGACATTGTAACCGCCGCAAAAAAGGCGAATGCCCATGCGTTTATTATGGCGCTACCAAACGGGTATGAAACAGATATTGGGCAGCGTGGCGTCAAGCTGTCTGGCGGGCAAAAGCAGCGGTTGAGCATTGCCCGCGTTTTTTTAAAGAATCCGCCCGTGCTTATTTTTGATGAGGCACCGAGTGCCCTGGATAACGAAAGTGAACAGGCGATTCGGGATTCATTGGAAGCGTTGGCCGACAGCCGCACGACAATCGTCATCGCCCATCGGCTGTCAACCGTCAGAAATGCTCAAAGAATTGTTGTCTTAACGAAAAAAGGGATTGAGGAACAAGGAACGCATGGGGAATTAATCGCATTGGGAGGTAATTATGCAAACTTATACAACATGCAATTGAGTATTTAGCTGAGCAGAGTAAACTAATATCAGTAACTGGAAGTCAGTAAGGCAGTTTCGGAAAAATAAATAAGTGTTCAACCCGAAACTGCCTCAAGCGCAATCCGAAAAGTAATATAATTTCACCCTAATTATTTTTCGGATTGCGCCTAATCAGGTTTTAGTGGGCGTTTACAAGGTTAATTTGGAATATCAAGTGCGACCCTGAGGGCTTGATTTAAATCGCTAATCTTGCGAGGAGAAAGCATACCGACAAAACTGGTTAGTCTAGACTTTGGCAAACTGATAAGTTCATCACAATAAATACTACTTTCATGTGCAAGCCCTTCGTTTATTCCAACCGGGACTTGAGAAGCCAAATCGTCATGTTGTGAATAAACAGGAGCGCAAATTACTGTTGAAAAACGGGAATCAATTGAGTGTTGACGACCTACGATAACAAAAACTCTGAATTTTCTGGGATCGGTTCCAGGTGGTTTGCTAATACGATACAGTTCTCCACGTCTCATGGAATTACCTGGTATGCCAGAACATCTTCTGCTTCTTGATTGAGTCGATCAGCATGCTCATTGATTATTTTTAAATCTCTTTCATTTTGTTCGTCACGAATCATTTGAGCAATTGTTTTTCTAATGATTATTTCAAGAAACTCTGAACGGCTTTTGTATCTGAGAGCAAACTCATCAACGGATTCAAGTAAGTCTTCTGAAAGGGTGATAGATGTCTTTATTTTCATACTACCAATATACTGCCTTTTGAAACGAAATGTCAATAAAATCGGAAGACTACAAAAGTTTCCAAAACTTTTGTAGTCTGGTGCATCAATTTAGGAGTGAAAACATGATTTACCTTGAAGAAAACAAAAGTTTAGAGGAAGTTGCCGCAGCTTTAACCATTCCGGGTTTGTCATTACGGCCGTTTGCTGGCCCATCTGACTATCCGCATATCGTCGCGGTGAGCAACGGTAGCCGAGAAGCTGATGGCATTGAGCATATCACCACGCTGGGGGATGTGACGACCAGCTACAGCCATATGAGCAACTGCGATCCGCTTACCGATGCTTTTGTGGCGGAAATAAATGGCGAGGTTGTGGGTTACGGCCGTTGCTGGTGGGTTGAGCTACAGGATGACGAGCGCATCTACTACTTCTTTGTCCGATTGCTGCCAGCTTGGCGCGAAAAAGGGATTCGCCGCGCCCTGATGCACATTTTGCAAGATCGGCTGCGCCAAATTGGTACCAGCCATCCCCAAACAGGCGCAAAATTCCTCAGCAGTTGGGGAGATGAAGCCGAAACTGATTGGCTGCGGCTGCTTGAGGAGGATGGCTTTACCGTGGTGCGTTATGGCTTTGATATGGTACGGCCGTCTCTCGACAACATCCCCAATTGCCCCCTGCCGGAAGGATTGGAAGTGCGTCGCGGCACGCTGGCAGAATGGCGGCAAATTTGGGAAGCTGCCCGTGAAGCGTTTCGTGACCATTGGGCCATGCCTGAATGGGATGAGGAAGGGTTCGCTGGCGAAAGTGAATACGCCACCTTCAACCCCAACCTGTGGCAAATTGCCTGGGCTGGTGATGAAGTGGCTGGCGGCGTCCTCAACTTTATCGACAAGGTAGAAAATGAAGCCAATAAGCAGCAGCGTGGCTACACCGAAACAATCTTTGTGCGCTGCCCCTGGCGCAAGCAAGGCGTGGCTAAAGCACTCATCGCCCGCAGCTTTCAGGTACTTAAAGAGGCGGGCATGACAAAAGCCGCTCTGGGCGTCGATGGTGAAAGCCCGACTGGTGCGCTACACCTATACCGCAAAATGGGCTTTGTGGAAGTGAAGCGCGGCGTGACCTATCGTAAACCTTTGTGATTTGTGATTTGCGATTTGCGATTTGCGATTTGCGATTTGCGATTTCAATTAAAAAGGAATTTTTGAGGAAAATAATGAATAATCAAGCAAAAACAATGAACATTTTGATGGAAACGGCCGTTCCTAGCCTTCTGTTTCGCCATTATGCAGGGGAAGAAGATATTCCAAGCATGGTGGACATTAGCAATAAAAGCAAAGCTGCGGAAGGCGCAGATTGGCTCTCAACGGTAGAAGAAATGACAAACCGTTATCGTTATTTGGTCAACTGTGATTTGGCAGAGGATATGATTGTTGCCGAAGTGCATGGGGAGATGGTGGGTTACGGCCGTTGTTCGTGGGAGCAGCAGCTTGACGGCGAACGCATCTACCAACATTTTGCCACGTTGCTGCCAGTATGGCGCGGTAAAGGCATTTGTCGTGCCATGCTACAGTTCAACGAAGATCGCTTAGGCACCATTGCTGCCAGCCATCCCCAAGACGGCAAACGGTGGCTAAATAGTTGGGCAGCAGAAACAGCAACACATTGGATGAATCTGTTAGAAATAAATGGATACAAACCAATCCGTTACTTTATGGAGATGGTTCGGCCAAATCTTGACAACATTCCAAATATGCCGCTGCCACCAGACATTGAGGTACGTCGGGGAAAGATGGACGAATGGCGGCAAATTTGGGAAGCGGAGCGTGAAGCATTCCGCGACCATTGGGGTGAAGCGGAGTGGCCTGAAGAATCTTTCCTCAGATGGAGCAAAGACCCAAATTTTAATCCAAACCTGTGGCAAATTGCCTGGGCCGGTAACGAGGTAGCTGGTGGTGTGCTTAATTATATCCATGAGGGAGAAAATGAAGAATACGGCCGTTTGCGTGGCTACACCGAGGACATCTTTGTGCGCCGACCGTGGCGCAAGCAAGGTCTGGCAAAGGCACTCATTGCCCGCAGCTTTCAGGTACTCAAGGATGAAGGCATGACAGAAGTTTCTTTAGAAGTTGATGCCAAAAATCCTAGCGGTGCTGTACAGCTTTACACAGATTTGGGCTTTCAAACAGTGAAGCAGACGGCCGTCTACCGCAAACCGCTGTAGGGATTGACGATTGACGATTTTAGATTGACGATTTTTTCCGAAGACCCAACCTCCCGCAGGCTCCGTCAAGAACGATCATCTAGGCTTAAACCTGCGGGAGGTTTATTTATACAAGAGACACCATGCGGCACTGTCGCACCAGCAAATAAATGAAAATAGGACACAGCTTAACACGGATTAACACAGATTTTTTCTCTCTTTTCTCTGTGAAGCTCTGTGATTTCTCTGCGAAACTCTGTGTTCCGCTTTTTTATTTACATAGGAGGATGGTTTGGCAGTAAATACGAAAGGAAAACGAAAGGTAAAAGTGAAGGGACGGCCGTTTATCTGGTACGTCGAAGACAAAGCAAAACAAATACCGCAGGAAGGTGGCTTGGTTGATCATACGCCAGAGCGATATTTGCACATCATCGCCACCAACAAAAAGTTCATTGTCCATTACCGACTGCCCAAAGAAGGCGACCCGCACACCACGCTGCGGGTGGAGGGAGAACAGTTTCCCCGCCAGCCGGGGGCAAAAGAGGTGCAGGTGCCACGCTGGAAGCATGACGGCAAAACATATCCCGCCAATGACTTTGTACGACGGCTGATAGGCTGGTGTATGTCCAAGGAGGCGACATGAGCGTCTTCTCAACACCATAAATCGAAATAGAACGCTGATTTGCCTGATTTACAAGATCAGGAAGATCAGGATAATCTGCGTCCTATTTTCAGAGGAGTTGTCATGAGTGACGAGAAAGTTGAACGATTGATCATTGAGGATTTTACGGCAAATGAGGCTGAAATCGGCCGTTATTTGTGGATGCTAGAAGATGTACGAGAGCGGCTTAAAGAGGCCGTAGAAGGGATTGATGAGCAAGGGTTGGATTGGCAACCGCCTTACCGTGGCAACAGCATTGGCACATTGCTTTATCACATCGCCGTCGTTGAAATTGATTGGCTTTACTGTGAAGTGCAGCAAACTGAATTTCCAGCGCAGGTGATGGCGATGTTACCGTTTGATATGCGGGATGAGGCGGGGCGATTAACGGCCGTTCGCCAAATCCCCCTTTCCGAGCACATCCAACGGCTGGACGATTGTCGTGCTTACCTGCTGGACATTTTTAACGGCATGTCCCTAGCACAGTTTCGACGCGTGCGTCATCTTCCCGATTATGATGTGACGCCAGAATGGGTACTTTATCATCTTATTCAGCACGAAACTGAACATCTAGGGCAAATTATGGAAATGATCCAACAAAGGGAATCATTAGATGAATCGTGAAGAAATTTTGGCATTGTATGACGAGCAAGAACGTAAAAACAATAGCCAACCATCTCATATTCGAGAAGTAGCGGGTAAAGTTGTGCGACACGTGAGTAAAGAGCCAGCGCAGTTGAGCTTTGTCACTTACAGCGATCTGACGGCCGTTGTCGCCCACCCGCGCCCAAGAAGCAATTCAGCGCGGCTACCGCTTTCTCACGGTCGATGCCAGCCAAATGAGCCGCCCCATTCTGGAAAAGCGCGGCTTTCAATTGCTGACGCAGACGACACCGTACATCTGGAAAAATAATTGAGTAATAAGATGGGGCAGATGCAGCGGAAATCTTTCAAGTTGAATTATGTTGCATGTCATTCTGAACGGAGTGAAGAATCCCTTTGACAATAGCCAACTTTAGGGATGGTAGTGGCTCAAGGGATTCTTCGGAGGACCTCAGAATGACAAAAATTGGCACGTTATTTACGGAGGCAAACATTAGATGAATGAGAAAAGTTTAGCAGCAGTTGATGCTGAATTAGCTAACCGTTTTGGTGATTATGCAGGATTTGAAACGGCCGTTTCCCCAACACTAGATTTTTACGGCAACGATCCAAACAAAGAATTCAAGCGATTGTTGATAGGGTACCTCAAACCGGATTCCTCTGTTTTAGATTTAGGCTGCGGTGCAGGACAAACAATTTGCCAGATAGCACCTCAAGTGAACGAAGTTTGGGGATTTAAGCAAGAGCCAGCTCTGTTGGCGGGCGCAAAACAACGGGTTGCTGAATTTGGTTTCGAGAACGCCACTTTTATAGAAGGGAATGTTGCTGTGCCAGAAGATATGCAAACATTGCCCGACAACCATTTCGATCTTATCTTTTCAGAACGCGGCCCAGATTTGAATGACAGCTTGATTTCCAAACTAAAACCGGGTGGTTATTTTTTGCAAGAACGGGTCAGTCAGTTTGACGGTTTTCATTTCCGCGAGTTTCTTGGCAGACGGCCGTTTACCAGCTACGCCTTTGGAAACCTCAATCTGCTCGATCTAATGCGAATGCAGTTAGCCAATTTAGGTATTCGACCAGTTAGCCTGCATGAATTTTTCTTCGACGCTTTCTATCGAGATTTGGCACATTTAGAGGCTTATCTCAAACAAGTTCCGGCTACTCTCAGCTATTGGCGCATTAGACAGAAGCCCTATTTGCCAGATCAGGATCGTGCAGCATTAGAACATTATGCACAGTATAATCAAACGTCTCGCGGCATTCGGCTTTTACGACACAGAATTATATACATCGGGCGCAAAGAACCTATACATTACTATCCTGTAGACATGAATACTTAAATGTCAATTTATCAATTAGCACCCAGCGATTTTGAGAAAGCGGCCGTTGTGCTGGCAGATTTAGCGGAATGGAATGTGTATCTTACGGCCGTTCTCAACCAAAACAGCCCCGGACGCATTTACATAGACGACGTGACGCAGCCACGTTCTGCCTTTGCCGTCTCCATCGACTGCGCCTATTTGGCAGGCGATCCGCACAACGACGCTTTTAACGCTGGCGTTGCAAAGGTGCTGGAAGCGACGCTGCTGGCAGGCGACCGCGTCAATCCCGCCGATCCAGAACTGGCAATTTGCGTCGATTCGCCCGACTGGGAAACGGCACTGGCCGATATTTTAAGCCATTGGCGTTGGCCGCCCAATTGGGGAGCGAATCATTATTATCTTTTGGGTAAGTCACGACTGGATTGGCGGAAAAAGTTGCCAGCGGGCTACAAAATTGCTCAATTAGATGCCCCTCTTTTGGCTGCTCAAAATGCCCGTTTGCCGCAAACCATCACCGACTCAATCCGCATTGGCTGGCAAGGGGAAGCTAACTTTTTAGAAAATGGTTTTGGCTTTGTCGCCCTGAACGGTGACGAGATTGTTTGTTGGTGCATGGCGGATGTGACGACGGGACAGGCGTGTGAAATTGGCATTCAAACGGCCGTAAAACACAGACGGCTGGGGCTGGCAATGGCCGTCACCGCCGCCACCGTCGAATATTGTCTGCAGGCTGGATTCAACAAAATCGGTTGGCACTGTGGCGCAGATAATCCTGGCTCAATTGGAACGGCCGTCAACGTAGGGTTTGTGTTGGAACGGCCGTACAGCTTTTACAGCTTCTACTACAACGAAGCGGCTCACTTTATTGAGCTAGGGCGCATCTACTTCTTTGACGCCCAGCTTTACGCAGAAGCGGCCGAAATGTTAGAAATCGCCATTGAAGTTGGGCAAGATTTAGAGCATTATGTCTACTTATTGGCGGCAAGGGCGTGGGGATGGCTGGAAAACGGCCGTAAAGCCCACCATTATCTCAATTTAGCCATCGACCACGGCTTCACAGACAGCGATCTGCTGCAAAACCTGCCTGAATTTGCCTTTTTGCAGAGCAAACCAGCGTGGCAAAAGCTATTAGGACGACTATAACTACAAAAGAGAATACAAAATGATTAACCCACGGTTAGGCGTTTTCGGAAAATTAAATAACCCTTCAATCCGAAAACGCCTCAAGCGGATTCCGCACAACCGCCATATTTATTCCTGATTATTTTGCGGAATCCACCTTAGACGGCAAAGTGGTTCTTATTAAGAGACTGTGTGGCCAAAAGTAGGCATGAATGTCGGAGCGCATTGGGGAGGATTGTGGTGAAGAGTGAGGGGGTGGGGAGGGAAACGGCCGTTTCCTTTTAACTCCCCATATTTTCCAAATTGGAAGGCTTTAGGCGCAATCCGAAAAATAATCAGGGTGAAATTATATTATTTTTCGGATTGCGCTTTAGGCAGTTTCGGGTTGAACACTTATTTATTTTTCCGAAACTGCCTTAAGCATTTTCATTGCAACAACTGACGTTCATATGTTATGATACAAAGATGTATTTTGAAAAATTTGTCGATCAGACACGGCCGTTTGCTATTTTTGAAAGTCAACTTGTATGGCCGTTTTATCAATCGCCACAACAAGCGCAACGGCAGCTCACCGATTGGACACGAACGGGAAAATTGCTGCAACTACGGCGTGGTTTATATGCGTTTCTGCCCCCCTACGCGGCTGAACGTCCGATGAGTTATGTCGTTGCTAACCAGTTGGTTCAGCCGTCATACGTCAGTTTGCAAGCTGGTTTATCTTACTACGGGATGATTCCAGAACAGGTGGCAGCAGTCACAAATGTAACCACAAAACGGCCGCAAAAATTAAGCAATACGTTCGGTCATTTTTGGTATCGCCACCTAAAAACCGACCTCTTTTTTGGCTTCCGTTACTGGCAAGTCACTAAAACGCAATACGCCTTCATTGCCACGCCAGAAAAAGTGTTGCTCGATCTTATCTATCTCACCCCCAACGGGGACGACGAAGCGTACATCCGCGAACTGCGATTGCAAAATCTTGACGTTGTTGATGTTGAGCGTTTGCGTCAATTTGTTGCCCGCGCCAACAAGCCCAAACTCAAACGTGCCCTACCCCATTTGCTGGCACTGATCCGTGAAGAATTAGAGGGATACGTGCCATTATGAAACCTTATTTGCAGAGCCAGCTAGATGGCATTACTGATTTGACCATTGGGTTGCCGATTGTGCGCGAATATTTACAAGCGCGAATTTTAGAAGGTTTGCAGCAAGCGGGGGCGTTTTTTTGCCTCTCCTTTCATGGAGGTACATCATTGCGGTTTCTTTATGACATTCCGCGCTACTCTGAAAATTTAGATTTCGGGTTGGAATCGCAACCAGAACGGTATGATTTTACGCGCTATTTGACGACGATTCAAAGGCGACTGGCCGCCGAAAATTACGTTGTGGAAATACGCACCAAAAAGGAACAACCCGTTGTCAACAAAGCGTTTATCCGCTTTCCCGGTCTGCTTTACGAGCTGGGTCTATCTCCCCATAAAACCCAAGTGATTGCCATTAAATTGGAAGTGGACACCAATCCGCCACAGGGCGCGGTCTCCGAAACGACATTATTACAGCGCCACGTGGTGCTGCACTTACGCCATCATGATCGGGCATCGCTTATGGCAGGCAAATTACAGGCTATTTTCAATCGCCTGGTTATCAAAGGGCGCGACTGGTACGATTTGTGGTGGTATCTAAACCAATCAGCGTGGCCGCTGCCTAATTTTGCTTATTTGAACAGTGGGCTGCGTCAAGCAGGATCATCTTTACCCACATTGACGGAAGCTAATTGGAAAACAATCTTGCGCGAGCGTACAGAAGCTCTCGATTGGGCAACTGTCCTGAATGATGTGGCCCCATTTATTTTCGACTTGGATAAACAAAGCGATTTTAATAAAGAACGGTTGTTAGGGTTGTTGGATGGAGGGTAACGGCCGTTTGCTTGGAACTCCCCATGGTACGCCAATCCTCTAGAATAATGGGTAAATTCAAGAAGATAATCCCTATCTTATCGGCGAAAATTTGGCTGAATGGTATGTGGGAATTGGGGAGGTCTGGTGCTTTACGTTCTTGAGAGATGTGATAATTTTGTTGAAGTCATAAAAGGTGCGCGGCAGCTACCTGTACCATAAGTAAAACATTACGGAATACAATCTAACAGTATATGGTAAATCTTGATGGGGCGAGAGTTGAGCGTAATGCGTTGATGCGTACTTATCCACTCGTGAGCAATTTTATTGTGTATTGCGACTGGCACTTGCGATTGGATAAGGTGTAATCTAGCCCCATCTTGGTCAATTTTCTTCTGTGCTTTGTTACGCCATACCTCAACTGAATCACTTTGAACATAACCCAGCATCCCCGCTTCATCATAGCGACCAGCATATTGACCGTTGATAAAACAACCCATCCCATCATCCCCAACATACTGCCCTATCGAATAAGAACCTGTCTTTAGCCGTTTAGCCTCAAAAAAGAATTCTGGCGTTCCAGCTTCATTATTGAATTCGATGATGATGTCTGCTCTAGTGCGATCACTACCTACTCTTCCATCTGACTCGCGTGGTGAATTATCATGAAAAGCATAAAACTTGATCCATTTTGGCGATGGAGAAAAAAATCTTTTTCGATTGCCCAATGCTTCAACAATAAAGCCTGTGATTGAGTTTTCTTCGTTCGCTTTTTTATCAGTCACCTTAATGCGTGAGAGGGAATCCTCATACCCGATATAGATCAACTGGTGAACTTGTTCGATAAACGCGGCTGAAAATACCCCGAAATAACTGGGTGAAGGTGTACTATGCTTCATGCGTTACATGTGTTGCTGTCAAAATATGACCGATAATATCCTGAGCATCCAAGCGTGCTTGTGTTTGTGTCCAATCTATGAGGCG
>UOEU01000288.1_pt1 | contig 15684 bp, 11 predicted proteins | sample 1989311 | NCBI WGS metagenome assembly UOEU01 (sample SAMEA4712195, study PRJEB27164) | hydrothermal vent metagenome | biome: marine basaltic hydrothermal vent biome; feature: marine hydrothermal vent; material: mineral | place: Pacific Ocean | collected 2011-06-14/2011-07-23 | depth 1719 m | reverse complement strand
ACCTTGACCATGTTGCCACCCATCATATCGGTGGAAAGCCCGTCAATGGTGGAGGAAGCGGGATGCCCAATGATGTCACTGGAGACGATGGGGTCTTCGGTGTAGTCGAGAACTTTACCCAGCCAGCCACCGCTCTCTGAGGCGGCTTTGAAGGCGGCATTGACTTCATCAACCGTGGTGTTGCGGGAGAGAACGGCCGTAATATCCGTCACAGAACCCGTTACCACAGGCACACGCATCGCCATCCCATTAATTTTGCCGTCTAGCTCTGGCAAAACCAAACCAACCGCTTTGGCTGCACCCGTGGTGGCAGGGATGATGTTGGCAAAGGCGGTACGAGCACGGCGCAAATCCTTGCCAGCAACATCTAGAATGGCCTGACCGTTGGTAACGGCATGAATGGTAGTTATGAGGGCATGTTCAATGCCAAACGCTTCATGAAGCACTTTGGCAGCGGGTGCCAGACAGTTGGTGGTACAGCTAGCGTTAGAGATGATATGGTGGTTGGCTGGATCATATGTTTCCTCGTTGACACCCAGCACAAAAGTAGCATCGAGCCCTTTACCTGGAGCAGAGATGATTACTTTTTTAGCCCCAGCATCCAGATGTTTGCTGGCGCTGTCTCGGTCACGGAAAATGCCTGTGCATTCCAGCACAATGTCTACGCCCATCTCGCCCCAAGGCAGCTTGGCGGGGTCACGTTCGGCAAATGTGTTCAGTTTTTGCCCATCAATGTAAATGTTGCCGTCACGCACATCGACTTCGCCGGGGAAACGGCCGTAAGTGGAATCATACTTGAGCATGTGGGCGTTGGTCTCCACAGGCCACAAATCATTGATTCCCTCAACGTCCAAAACGCCCTTATAATTCTCATAAATCGCTTTATAAACCTGTCGGCCAATGCGGCCAAACCCATTAATACCAATCTTAATCGACATCTATCTCTCCTTAGTGAAAATTAGCAAACAAAATATTTTACAAACTTGCAAACCTACTGCAAGCGATGTTGGTGGACTCTTTGAATTATGATACCTTTTCCCGTATCCAAGCAGTCACCTGTTCAACTGTACTGTTGATAGATACGTAAGACGTATCAAGTATCTTGATTTTCGCGTCTGCTTTCTTTGACTGCTTCTTAAACCAACGGTTGAACCTGATTTGTTCCGCGACAAACAGATCATCATGACTTTGACGCCAAGCCGGACGCTTCTTCAACCGATCAGTTAAAATTTCATCTTCGCATGTCAAAGCCAGATAATGTGTTTCTGAATAATAGCGGCGTTCAATACATGGTTCGATGTTATCAGGTATAAAGCCAGCATTGAATAATAGTAACGGCCGACCTGACTGCCCAATATTTTTACCCAAACGTAGCCACATTTCAGAGAAATCACGATAGTTATTATCAGGCTTATTAAATTCGGGTCGCCAGAGAATATCAGCGTCAAGAACAACCACCTTTTCCATTGTACCCGCGATACGCTCACAAACAGTTGACTTCCCAGCGCCACTGGGGCCACAAACAATCAGCAGAGGAAGCTGGCGGAAGGGATGTTTATGTTGACAAATTGGGCAGATGGCAACTGACTCCTTGGCGTCTATAATTTTATCTGCTCGATATTCTCCACAGTTGTGACAAACATTTAGCATTACGCTTACCTTGTATCGTATTACAGATTGACCCTATCCACCCAACAACTGCATAACTAGCTGTGCCAGTTTTGCGCCATCGTGCCGCCACGGCCGCGCCTCATCTACCAAATCGGCCGTTTTCATCGGCAAATTGTCTGGCGGGGTCAGCGGCACGTAAAGGGTGTTGCCGCCCCCCTGCTCTGGGGAGATAGATTGGTTATCGTTGGCAATCACCAAATCTAAGCAGCCCGTAGGAATATGTTGCAAAAGCGAGGCCACATGATCAGCCACACTGTAATTATCCGTCTCTCCGGGCTGTGTGGCAAGGTTACAAATATAAATCTTGGGCGCAGGCGCGTGTAGCAACGCTTCAGCCAGGTCTGGGACGAGCAAATTGGGCAAAATGCTGGTGTATAAACTGCCCGGCCCCATCACAATGAGGTCGGCTTGAAAGATAGCTTGCAGGGCAGGTGGGTACGCTTTGACGTTTTTAGGCTGCAGATAGACATGCTGGATACGGCCGTTTACCTCAGGAATCGCACTCTCCCCCACCACCCGCTGAATGTCACCGTTGGGCAGCTTCACATCCGCCTCCAACGTCACGTCGGCTAATGTTGAGGGCAATACCCGCCCCCGCAGCGCCAGCACCCGCTCGGCTGCCAGCAACGCCTCATCAAAGCTGCCCGTGATCCCCGTCAGAGCCGCCAGCAGCAGGTTGCCAAAAGCGTGACCTTGGAGTTCGGAACGGCCGTTTTCCCCCACCCCTGCCCCAAAACGATACTGCAACACCTGAGTCATCAACGCCTCGTCCCGCGACAGGGCAGCGATGTTGTTGCGAAAATCCCCCGGCGGCAGCAGACCAAACTCACGCCGCAAACGGCCGCTGCTGCCCCCGTCATCCGCCACGGTGACGATGGCGGTGATATTGCGCGTGTATTCCGTGAGGCCGCGCAGCAGGCTAGGCATCCCCGTACCGCCGCCAATGGCAACGATGTGGGGGCCGCGCCGATGGCGGCTGTGTTCATAAATCCGTTCAGCGACGCTGATTTCTGCTGCCTGAAACGGGGCGGTCAAATTACGGCCGATTTTTAGCACGCCCCATAAAATCAGCAGCCCACCCAGCAGCAGCGGCAAGATGATTTGCAACGGTACGGGCAAAAATTGCAGCGTCAGCGCGTTGTAAACAGAAGTGGGCAGCCACGCCTGCCGCTTGAATAATAAAAGGAGGTTAATGATGGCTAGGCTGGAAACGGCCGTTCCCAAGCCCAAAACCAGCAGCCAACGCTTAACCCCCATGCCGGGCGCCAGCCAGCGGCTGCTGGAAAAAAAAACAAATCGCTTAAGCGGAGATGATTTTCGCACTGGGAGATTTTAGCAAGTTGGGAAGGGGGGGACAAGGTGAGAGCAAGTACGGTAGCAAATGTGCGAGTCTAAATAGTTCTAACCCAAGATGCCACCACATCCCCCTCATGCTATAATCTTCGGCTGTTAATTGATTTTACCCATTTGAGGATGTGCATGAGCGAAACGGTATCTTTTCAAGATGTTATTTTACGCCTATTAGATTATTGGAAGGAACAAGGCTGCCTGGTGCAGCAGCCGTACAATGTGCAGGTTGGGGCAGGTACGATGAACCCAGCCTCTGTGCTGCGCGTGCTAGGGCCAGAGCCGTGGAATGTGGTCTATGTAGAGCCAAGCATTCGGCCAGATGACGGCCGTTTTGGGGACAACCCCAACCGTATGCAGATGCACCACCAGCTTCAAGTCATCCTCAAGCCCGATCCGGGCAACCCACAAGAACTCTATTTGAAAAGCTTAGAAGCCATCGGCATCGATCCACGTCGCCACGACATTCGTTTTGTGGAAGACAATTGGGAAAGCCCCGCGCTGGGCGCTTGGGGGCTTGGCTGGGAAGTGTGGCTCGACGGGCAGGAAATTACCCAATTCACCTACTTTCAGCAGGCAGGCGGACTGACTCTCGATCCCGTTTCTGTAGAAATCACCTACGGACTAGACCGCATTGTCCTTGCTTTGCAAGGTGTAGACAGCGTCTGGAATATGAACTACGGTGCAGGTATCAGCTATGAAAATGTGCTGTTACAGGCTGAAATTGAACATTGCAACTATTACTTCAACGTCGCCGATGTTGATAATATTCGCCAAATTTACGACACGTATGAACAAGAAGCCATCCGCTGTATTGAGGCCAATCTCGTTATGCCAGCCCACGACTACAACCTAAAATGCTCCCATTTGTTCAATATTTTAGACACGCGGGGGGCTATTGGGGTGACGGAACGAGCCAATTACTTCCGCCGAATGCGGAAATTAGCACGACAGGTATCTGAACTGTACGTAGAACAGCGGCAGCGGCTGGAATATCCGCTGCTTAATGCGGAAGATACGGCGACGGCTGTACCCGTTAGCCGTCCCCAAGTGCAGTTTGCCCAATCAGAAGCGGCACAAACCTTTTTGCTGGAAATAGGGAGCGAGGAGCTGCCCGTTGCTGACTTAGATTCGGCGATAGTGCAGTTGAAAACGGCCGTTCCCACCTTGCTCAAAAAGGCGCGACTCAGCTACGACCGGATTGAAATCAATGGAACCCCCCGGCGGCTGGTTGTGCTGGTGCATGGGCTGGCCGGTCGCCAACCCGATTTAGAAACGGTTGCCAAAGGCCCCCCCGCCGACCGCGCCTTCGATGCCGACGGCAACCCTACTAAAGCCGCCATCGGCTTTGCCCGAGGCAAAGGTGTCGCCGTCACCGATTTGGAAATTGTAGAAGAGGGTGACAAACGATACGTTTCTGCCGTGGTCCGTGAAAACGGCCGTCCCGCCGCCGCCGTGTTGGCAGAACAGCTACCGGAGCTGATTGCCAGCCTAAAGTTTGAGCGGAGTATGCGTTGGAACAGCAGCAACATTCCATATAGTCGGCCGCTGCGCTGGATTGTGGCTTTGTTTGGGCCTGACCTGATTCCCTTTAGCTATGCAGGCGTCGGCAGCGGGCGCAACAGCCGTGGATTACGGCCGTATGGTTCCCCCGAAATTGCCATCAACGATGCTCGTAACTATGGCGGCATTATGCGGATGAACAGCATTGTAATCAAGAAAAAGAAGCGGCGTGAGCAAATAACGGCCGTTTCCAGCAAACTCGCCGCAGAAATGGGCGGAACCATCCCCGACGACCCCGCCCTGCTCAACGAAGTAAGCAATCTGGTAGAAAAGCCGACGCCGCTGCGGGGCCGCTTCAGCAAACGGTTCCTCGCGCTGCCAGCCGAAGTGCTGGTCGCCGTTATGCGAAAACATCAGCGTTACTTCCCCGTCTACAACAAAGAGCATGGGCTGATGCCTTACTTTATCGCCGTGCGCAACGGGGATGAGAAGCATCTCAACTTTGTCGTCAACGGCAATGAACAGGTGCTTAAAGCCCGCTTTGCCGACGCTGAGTTTTTCTACAAAAAAGATAGTCAACATCAATTAGCCGACTTTCTGCCCCGCTTGGCAACCCTCACATTCCAGGCCAAATTAGGTTCGATGCTGGACAAGGTGCATCGGCTAGAAAAGCTGACGCCCGTCATTGCCAACATGCTCAATCTGGATGAGGCGGAACGGGAAACGGCCGTTCGCGCCGCCGCCCTCTCCAAAGCAGACCTTGCCAGCAGCATGGTGGTCGAAATGACCTCATTGCAAGGGATTATGGGCGGCCATTATGCCCAACGAAGTGGCGAACCGGCCGCCGTTGCCCAAGCAATTGCGGAACAATACAACCCTATCAGCGGCTCGAAACCGAGCATCGCTTTGGCTTTGGCAGACCGACTAGACAGTTTGACAGGCCTGTTTGCCGCTGGATTGGCGCCCAAAGGCTCTAACGATCCTTTTGCCCTGCGCCGCGCCGCGCTGCATCTCATTGAAAATTTGGTGGCACACAAACAGTCGTTTGATTTGCGGGCTGCGGCTGCCGCTGCGGCAAAATTATTGCCTATTGCGGCAGATATTGCCGTTGCAGATACGGCCGTTTTGGAGAAGGTGCTGCGGTTTGTAAACGGCCGTCTCGATGGTGTGCTGCGGGAACAGGGTCATTCTCCCTTTGTGGTCAAGGCGATTTTGGCTGAACTGGGCCACAATCCATACCGTGCCGCACAAACGGCCGTTGCTCTGAGCGACGCCATCACCGCCAATGATTGGCCGGAACTGCTGGACGCTTACGCCCGCTGTGTGCGCATCACCCGCAAGCTGCCGGAGCAGTATCCCTTAAACCCAGCCGCCCTTGCCCTCCCTGCGGAAAAGCAACTTTATGCCGCTTACCAGCAGGCCGCCAGCGCACAGGACAGCACACTGCCCACCTTTGTCGCCGCGCTGCGCGATTTGCGCCCCGCCATCAACACCTTTTTTGATGATGTGCTGGTGATGGATGAGGATACGGCCGTTCGCAACAACCGCCTCGCCCTCCTGCAGCAGGTCGCCCATTTAACCGACGGTTTGGCTGACTTATCCCAACTCGAAGGCTTTTGATTTTCGATTAACGATACTTCGGCTGCGCTCAGCACAAGCTTTGGATTGACGATTGAAACGGCCGTTGTAGGGGAGAGGCAACGCGATCTAACCACAGTACAACAAAACAACATGTCTCGCGTTGCCTCGCCCTAACGACGGCATAGAATCATGTCACGTTGGGGCGGGACGCCTGCCCCAAAACTCGCACCCCACAAAACAGGATTTCTGCGGGCGTCTCGCCCAGAGGACAGCCAAGGGCATCAGTTTGCCGCACGTTGGGCAGCGGTATTAGCAGGTTGGCCTTAGGGCAAGGCGATTGGAGAAATGGTCATTCGTTTGCCCAACCCCCATCCCAATCGCCTAGCCCCTACATTGGTGGTTTGCGCCTGTTTGCACCGTTTCAACAACCATTTACCATGAAAACATAACAAACATTTGTTTCCATACACAGATTGGTTCACTCTGGCAGAGTGAACCAATCTTAAAATGTGTGCTTGACAGGGGGGCTCTTTTGGGTAAAATACAGCATAGTTAATTTATTTTTTAGATAGGTCTAAATTATTGTAAGGAAATAAAATGAATCCAGCAATCTTGCTGCTTATTGGGACAGGGCTTTTGGGGATAACGGCCGTTATCCTGTGGCCGGAAACGGGCCTGTGGGCGCGTTGGCAACAGGCGCGGCAAATGACAGACCGCGCCCGTCGTGAAGATGCACTCAAGCATATTTACCACTACCAAGCAAACGGGCGTCGCCCCACCGTCGAAAGCATTGCTGGCGCACTGCACATCAGCACCAACGACACCACTGAACTGCTCACCGAAATGCAGGAAAGCCAACTGCTTCAGTTTAGCAGTAACAACATTACCCTAACGGCCGCAGGTCAGGAATCTGCCCTGCACATTATTCGAGCGCATCGCCTGTGGGAGCGGTATCTGGCTGAAAAAACAGGCTTTGGCGAGGCAGAATGGCACGGCATGGCAGAGCGGCAAGAGCATCAGCTAACGCCAGAAGCCGCAAACGCCCTCTCCGCCAAGCTCGGCCATCCCACCCACGACCCACACGGCGACCCCATCCCCACCGCCCAAGGCAGCTACATCGAACATGGGGGGCAGCCGCTTAGCGAACTGCCAGCCAACAGTTCTGGGCGCATTGTCCATTTGGAAGATGAGCCAGAAGCGGTGTATGCGCAACTGGTAGCCGAGGGGCTGCACCCGGGCCAAATTATTCGCATGATTGAGACAAGCCCAACCCGCATCCGTTTTTGGACAAATGGGAATGAGCACGTGCTGGCACCTATTGTCGCCAGCAATATTTCTGTTTTGCCATTGCAAAAAAGTGGGGAAACGGCAATCGTTGGCGAACCCCTCTCCCAACTACCGCTTGGGCAAACGGGGGAAGTTCTCAGCATCTCCCCCAGCTGTCGCGGTGCAGAACGCCGCCGCTTTATGGATTTGGGCATTTTGCCAGGGATACCAATAACGGCCGAAATGCGAAGCCCTAGCGGTGAACCCACCGCCTACCGCATTCGAGAGGCCATTATCGCCCTGCGTCAAAACCAAGCCAATTATATTCGTATCAAAAAGGTAAACATCAATGACAACTAGCACAAGCACAGGCTGCGAAGGCTGCCCCATGCACAACGTAAGCAATCTACGCAAGCTCGGCGTCAACATGGAAAACGCCGACTTTGTCGTTGCTTTAGCAGGAAACCCCAACACGGGAAAAAGCACCGTTTTCAACGCCCTCACCGGGCTGCGGCAGCATACCGGCAACTGGCCCGGAAAAACCGTCACCCGCGCCGAAGGCGGCTATAGCTACGGCGACAAGCAGTACAAAATCGTCGATCTGCCCGGCACATACTCCCTGCTTTCTATGAGCTTAGATGAAGAAGTGGCCCGGGATTTTATCTTATTCGGCCAGCCAGATGTTACCATCATTGTGGTGGACGCAACGCGGCTAGAGCGCAATCTCAACTTGGTGCTGCAGGTGCTAGAAATCACCAACCGCGCCGTCGTTTGCCTCAACTTAATCGATGAGGCCCGTCGCCACAAGCTCACCATCGACCACCGACGCTTGGCCCGCGATTTGGGCGTGCCGGTTGTGCCAACCTCTGCTCGTCAGGGGGAAGGCATGCAAGAGCTATTGGCCGCCATCCACGATGTTGCCACGGGCAAAACGGTTTGCAAACCGCGCCGCATCCGCACAGAATCACCCGCCATCAAGCAAGCGTTGGCAACCTTGGTTCCTCAAATCGAATCCGCCTTTCCGGGATTGCCCAATGCCCGTTGGGTCGCTCTGCGGCTGCTGGACGGGGATGAACGGCTGATGCAGGCCGTGCGCCAGGGTGAATTGGGAGATTTAACCCGCCCAGAGCTCGTTTCGCTTGAATCAGAAGCAGAAATAACGCCGCAGCTTATTCCACTGGAGGCGATTTCATGACAACAATCAATCCATCAACAAACCCAAACGATATTTTACAAACGGCCGAATCGCTGCGTTGGGAAATTGGCCCCCAATTTCACGAACAACTGATCGAAGGGATTTACAGCGAAGCGGCGCATTTGTCTGACAGAGCCGTCACTCGACCAGATGAAAAGCCCCGCTTTGACTTAGACCGCACGCTTGACCGGATTGTTACCAGCCGCATTTGGGGCTTTCCCATGATGCTGCTGCTGTTTACAGGGGTCTTTTGGTTGACAATTAGTGGTGCCAATGTGCCATCCGCTCTATTGGCGACGCTGCTCATTGAAAAAACGGTACCGCTGCTGCATCAGGCGGCCAATTGGGCCAGCTTCCCTTGGTGGCTCAGTGGCTTTCTCATTGACGGCATGTATTTAGCCACCGCCTGGGTAATTAGCGTGATGCTGCCGCCGATGGCTATCTTTTTCCCACTGTTCACCCTGCTAGAAGATTTTGGCTATTTGCCCCGCGTTGCCTTTAATTTGGACAATATTTTTCGTAAATCGGGGGCGCACGGCAAGCAATCTTTGAGCATGATGATGGGCTTTGGCTGCAATGCAGCGGGCGTGGTGGCGACACGGATCATTGACAGCCCGCGCGAGCGGCTGATTGCGATTATTACGAATAATTTTGCGCTGTGCAACGGCCGTTGGCCTACTCAAATTCTCATCGCCGCCCTCTTTTTAGGCAGCCTTGCCCCTGCGTTTCTGGGCGGTTTTATTTCTGCCTTATCGGTTGTAGCTATTGCCCTGCTGGGGGTATTTTTCAGCTTTGCCGTCTCTTGGGGGCTGTCACGAACTTTGCTCAAGGGGGAAGTCTCTACATTTAGCTTGGAGCTACCTCCTTACCGGCCACCGCGCATTTTGCAAACGATTTATACGTCGATTATTGATCGGACGCTGATTGTTTTGTGGCGAGCCGTTGTCTTTGCCATGCCGGCCGGAGCCGTCATTTGGCTCAGTGCCAATATCATGATTTCTGGCAGCAGCATTGCTGAATATGTCATTGCTTTTTTGAACCCAGCGGGGCTGCTGTTTGGCCTGAATGGGGTCATTTTGGTCGCCTATATTTTTGCAATTCCTGCCAATGAGATTGTGATTCCTACTATTTTGATGCTCACGGTGCTGGTCACTGGGGCAGCGGGTGGGGATGGCACGGGCGTAATGTTTGAATTTGAGTCGCAAGCGGATACGCTGGCTTTGTTTCAGGCTGGGGGATGGACGCTGTTAACGGCCGTTAACCTCATGCTCTTTTCTCTGCTGCACAACCCTTGCAGCACGACTATTTTCACAATCTACAAGGAAACGGGCAGCAAAAAGTGGACGGCCGTTGCGACCTTGCTTCCCGTCATCATGGGCTTTGTCGTCACCTTTTTTGTCGCTCAAATTTGGCGATTATTTACAGGATAATTGGGCAATTGGGTAATTACCTAACCTAGACAAGCCAGAACAAAAATGGCTTTTATCAAAGATTACACAGAACCTGTCACTTCGGCTCCGCTCAGTGCAGGCTCTGAGCGAAGCCGAAGGATTGAAAAGATTAAAAAATCTACTGAATCTGCGTAATCTTTGATGATTTTCTTGTTCACTGTACAATCATTTCAGCGGTAAGATGCTATGTCTTGTACCAGACAAGGCTGGCAAAAAAAGCATTCCCCGCATTCCCTATTCGGGGGACACTGATACGGGCAAACACGGATAAGACCCTTGTATTAATTCGTCTTTTCCATACCAGTGTCCAAAAATAACTATCGACAAAAATTGTCGATGTTGGCGCGTAAGTGCCTAATTGCTCAATTACTTTCTTCTAAACAGCCGTTTACCACCAACGCCCATTCATCCACATAAATGCCGTTGCTGTCCCCCAAAATTGAAACAACTGTGGTTCCTTGGCGAAAATTGACCATGCAAAACCCTTGCCTTTCACGAGCGCACACTTCTTCCCCGACAAAAGGAGCCTCTGCTTCGTCCATCGGTACGGTGCAGGTGCGGCTCAACACTGCTTTACACATCATCTGAAACAAATCCCTTCCACGTAAGGCCAAAATTACCTATGCCGCTACAAATTAACGCTATTTGTAGCGTACACTCTCGCCAAGATTAGCGATAGAGTAACGATACGGCCGTAAACTATCAATTATCAGCCTATCGAAACTTTTATAGGTTTTCCAGTCACTGGGGTGAGCCAACTGCCCTTAGGAGGGGCAGAGGGGCTCTGTTGGGTAGCAGAGTCCCTCTATTTAGGCTCAATGCAAAATCGAATCCACGCTAGGAACCCTTAAACCTACCAAAGATAACTTGGTTAGATGTCTTGGGTTCTTATTTATTACCACGATGGCAAATACTCCAGAGGCTTTTTGGGAAGAAAAGTTCTGGAAGAGGAGGGAAATTGAAGTGAATCCATTGATTGTATATCAAGCTGAAAGCTGTAAAAAACTGCGTGTTATTGCAGAGTGGGGAACGGCCGTTTTGACCTCTCATTCCGCGTCCCCATAGGTGAAATAAGTACCGTAGATAAAATGAACGACAAATATTGTGTTCGAAGTTAGAGGGTTTAGGAGGTAGACAATGTCACAAATCGTTAATTCTAGTGAATGGGAAAATCGTTGGAAGACGATTGACAATGTAATGCAAAGTATGTTAGACGACTTTGCCAAGATTAATGAAGACGAGAAAAAAATATGGCAAACTACACTGGAAAGCAGTATTAAATGCTTGAAGAACTTTGGAGAAAAGCAGTTCAAATTCTTCTGCGAGGGATTTCGGGATAATTGGTTAGTTACTTCTCAAAAATACAGTGCAGAGTATGCACTTCGCCGTACCATTGATCAGATTTCCTTTGATTTATCTGTCTTACAAAGAGCCCACGCGCAACGGCTTAGTAGTACCAGTACAGATCAGGCGCGTGATGCTTTAGACCGCGCAGATCGATTGGCATACAAGGCCCTAGAACCAGCGATGGCGGAGTACTTGAATGAAGAGACAGGTGACACAATACAATTTTTACAGAAAACGGCAATAATTACCTATTTTCAAAAATCTACCGCTGTACGTGTGGTGCCATATGGCCCGATTGCGATAATAGGTATTCCTTTTAGTTGCATTGATAGTAAAAAGAACCCGCAAGACTATCTAGCGGTTGCACATGAAGTTGGTCATTATGTTTTTTGGCATGCACGCGTAAACGATACGCCATTGCATGTCGTATTGCGATCCGAAATGGCTGAAGACCCTGCATGGAGATTTGGTTGGTTGGAAGAAATCTTTGCTGATGTATATGGGTGCCTTGTTGCTGGCCCGTTGATTGCGCGCGACTTTCAAGATTTAATGTATGACAATCTTGATTTGTATGATGATGATGGTTTACATCCTATTGCTGTATTGCGACCCTGGATTTATTCTGAAACGTTGCGTCAAATTGGAGAATTTGATATTTCGCAAGGTGCGCTTGATAGTCGATGGGCTAAGTTATTGATTCATCGTGTTAAAGCGGAAACGTTTACACCAAAGAACCCTGTAGCGAATGAACCTACAGTCACTCTTGAAAATGCACGTTCTCTGTTACAAGAAACCATAATGCAAATTCTGGCGCGATTACAGCCACTCTTGCCTAATTTTAAGGCATCTATATGGAGTAAGGAAACAGATGCATTTAATAAGGAACAGATTGATAAATTGTATGATACATTCAAAATAAAGACATTAGATCGGATTAAGAAAGAGAAAATAGGAAATGCTCCAGAAGCTGTAGATAGACAGCCAGTGAAAGCTATCAATCCTAATAATCCAGAGGTCGGTGAAGTAAATTTACCAGTATTTCGTGCTGTTGACGGAACAGTACCTGAACCTGTACCAGACGACAACACCATTTATTGGAGGGTTGGGGCTACAAAAGATCCATGGCTAGATTTTTATCGAGGTGTTAGCGATAATAATATTAAACTGTCACCTGCAATCTGGAGTACTTTGCTGAATGATACAGGCTGGGCAGTTGGTGGGCCTGAAGGTGATGGTAATCCCTTAGGCGGATGATCAGAATTATAAATAAGCCTAGCCTTAAAATGAGGCTAGGCTTATTTATTGATCTAAGACAGCTATTTTTTTAATCGTTTTGTTACCAATTTGTCTAATAATGCATGATCCAAATTATTCGCTAATTGCATTGCATCATTCCACTCGATTTTAGCAAGTTTTAAGCTGTCAATGCTGAAATACAAATCACCAAGAAATAACTTTGAGTAACCCAAGTACAAGTCATCTTGGCTCTTTAGGAACTCAGGGGGAGTGGAGGCTTTAGCCGGAACATGTGCCGCGAGACCCGGCTGAAGCCTTTACTCCTAATCCAGATATGGGGTTCACCCCATGAAATCCCAAAGAGCCGTCATCTTTAACTTCTTGAAAGATAGATATGCATTTTTGATTTGTTTCAAAGGCAAGATCGTATTCGTTTATTTCCCGACAAATAATACTTAATTCTAAAAGCGACAAGGCTTCATAACGACGAAGCCCAAGATGTTTAAAAAGCATTAAACATTCCTCCGCTGTTTTTTGTCCCATCTGGTAATTTTTTTCATGACGAAGAATTCCCGTTAACACAAATAATGTGGCAGCTAATTCACCTTGATCATTTAAACTCTCACTAAGTCGTCGAGCATCTTCAATATGAGTATGAGCCTCTATAAAGGATTGATTTACCTAGGCTATTTGAGCAAGTAGTCGTAAAGTTGGAATAATACCATGAGTATCTTTTTTTAGTTTTTGTGAGAGTGTTAGACTAAAATCAAATAATTTTGTAGCTTCATCATAATCATTTTGCTCAATACAGGCTTCTCCCCACCGGAGTAAACTTACTACATTTACGATCATATCGTCTAAATTCTTAGATGCATTACTAACCCAATGATACCCTTGTCGGGCTTGGGTGAATCGTGCTCTGGCGAACCAAGCGTCGTGGAGGGTATCGGCGAAATCGATGACGATTTGCCACAATTGGTGGTCGTGGGCAGTTTGCATGGCGGCCATGAGATTGTCCCATTCGGGGCGAAGGATGTCGTAGTCATGGGGGTGGCGTTGGGCAAATTGGAGGTAGTAGTGGGCCAAACGGCCTGCACTGAGCTTGCCGAAGTGGCCGTTCCCCTCCACCCTCTCATCCTCTTCCAACTTCTCCCTAGCAAAGTCCGCCAGCAAGGGATGTTGACGGTAGCGAGTTTGCCCCTCTTCCGACACAAGGGAAAGCGTGGTCAATGTGTAGATTCGGTCTTCGGTGAAGTATGTGTCCTGATCTACAATATGGGCAATTGCAGCGGCGGTGAAGGAACGGCCGTTAAACAACCCCATCACCTTAAAAACCTGCCGCAGCCCCACATCCAGCGTTTCCCAACTGATGCCAAACGAGGCACGAACGCCTTGATCGCTGATATTTAACTGGGAAAGTCGTTGTGTTTCATCCTTTAACCGCGCTGCTATGTCAACCAGGCGGCGGCGAGGACGGGATTTAAGCCGCTGCGCCGTGATTTCGACCGCCAACGGCAGATTTTGCAGCAACTGGCAAATTTCATCGGCGGCATCTGGCTCTGCATTGACCCGATCTTCGCCAAGAAGATGGCTAAACAGCAAACGGCCGTTTTCCTGTGAAAGCTCCTCCAGCGGCCATACTTTTGCATGAAGCGCATAGGCCAAATCCTGGTCGCGGGGGTGGTTAGCAAAACGTGATTATGGTCGCCAGTGGGGAGTAACGGCCGTATTCGTGCCGCACTCGTCACGTCATCCAGCACAATCAGCACCGATTTATCAGCCAGCACGCCCTGAAACGCCGCCGCCATGTTTTCTACGTCCGCAATGCGGGTAAAATCGTAGCCATAAAGCTGCGCCCAGCTTTCCAAAACGGACATCGGCTCGCTGGCAGCAACGTTGGCCCATAAAACGCCATCAGGGAAATCGTCCCGCAATGTATGGGCAAGCTGGTTGGCAAGTGTCGATTTGCCCACGCCACCCATCCCAACCAGCGCATGAATTTGAGAAGAAACGACCTGTCCCCGCGAAGGCGTGGGAGCCGTTTTCAGCACCCCCGCAATCTCATCCTGCAAAGCTACCCGTCCTACAAAATGGGGCGGCCGCGCAGGCGGCTGAAAGGGAGGTGTCCAGGCGACAGGTTCAGAGGATGGGATAATGGCCGGACGATCCATATCCGCATCAATTTCTTCATTTAGAATTTGTTGATAAAGTGCAGTCGTCGCCTCTGACGGCTCAACGCCAATTTCCTCCAACAACACCGCACGGCACGCTTCATACTGCGCCAAAGCGGCCGTTCGCTGACCACTTAATGCCTGCAGGAGCATCATCTGCCGATGAGCCTCTTCCATCCACGGCTCCAGCACCAGCAGTTGCCCCGTAAAATCGATGCCCATGCCGTACTGCTTTTGTTTGGTATGGTAAACGGCCAGGCGATACAGTGCATCCATTGCCAACTGCCGATACCGTTCCTGTAACGGCCGTTGCCACTCCTCAAACAGCAGCGCATCCCGCAAAGCAAAGCCATCCAAAAAGTGGTTTTGGTACAGCTTGGCTGCCCGATGAAGCTGCTGTAATGTTGGCTCTGCGAGCGCCAAGCAAGCTTCAAACTCATCCACATCAATCCAAACATCACTGTCTAAATTGATGCCTAATTCACGCCGCTCGATGCTTAAAAACGGCTCCAACTGCTTACGCAACCGGGTTAGCAAGACACGTAGATTACGCCTTGCCTTTTCCTCCGTCATTTCTCCCCAAAGGAATCCAGCCAAATGCTGCCGCGAATGGGTCTGTCTGGTTAAGGCAAGGTATATCAGCAAGGCTCGTGCCTTGCGCGAGGGCAAGTTGGTTATGGGCCGATCATCTACTTTTATTTGTGGCATCCCCAAGAGCGTTAAGTTCAACTGGTTCATTGATAGCATCCTTGCTGTTGGGTATGTATGAAGAGAAGAAATTTATGCTGCTTATACAAATTAACGATAAATCAGCGACCTTCAGTTATCTTTTTTCATGAACAGGAAGGTTTCTCCTATTCATTATAGGAGTGTGGATTGAATAAGGCGCAATCCGAAAAATAATTAGGGTGAAATT
>UOEU01000364.1_pt1 | contig 16845 bp, 14 predicted proteins | sample 1989311 | NCBI WGS metagenome assembly UOEU01 (sample SAMEA4712195, study PRJEB27164) | hydrothermal vent metagenome | biome: marine basaltic hydrothermal vent biome; feature: marine hydrothermal vent; material: mineral | place: Pacific Ocean | collected 2011-06-14/2011-07-23 | depth 1719 m | reverse complement strand
GTTTACATGCTGGATTTGCCCCCGGTTCCGTTGATCTGGCTGAACAAATCATCACCTATTTTTCGGAAAATTTAGCAGAAATCCCCCCAACTATCTCCTTGATTGTGATTCCTAATGCCAACCCAGACAGCCTGCGTGCGCCAGGGCAGTTGGTGGGGCGACTGAACAGTAACGGGGTTGATTTGAACCGCAACTGGGCGTGTCGCTGGACACCAGACCCGCTTTGGGGGTCAGAAATTCAGGAAGGGATGGGTGGTTCGGAGCCGTTTTCTGAGCCAGAGGTGCGAAGCTTGGCTGATTTCATTACTGGCCAAGAGCCAACGGCCGTAATTTTTTGGCAGGCGCGGTCAGCTGCAGGGCTGGTTTCGCCAGGAGGCTGTAATGAGGGAACTGCCGTTTCCCAAACGTTAGCCGATGTTTATGGCGAAGCAACCGATTATCGCATCGCCGATTTTGAAGATTTAGTCAATGTCGAAGTTCAAGGGGATGCAACCAACTGGCTGGACGATCAGGCCATTCCAGCCGTCTCAGTCTTGCTCACCGACTACACCGCCACCGATTATGAACAAAATCTAGCAGCGATTGAAGCAGTGATTGCCTACTATGCTGATTTAGAGGCAAGTGAATAAATATGGGGCTTAAGAAGGTTTATTGGCTGCTGTTTTGTAGTCTGTGGCTGGTGGGTTGTGCCATAACATCTGCTGAAAATTTACCCGCTGAGATTGCACCATTGTTAATAACGGCCGTTTCCACAACCGAAATACCCTTCTCAAATAGTATTGTCTTGCCTGCTACCCAATCGGCACTAGCGCCACCCGCCACGCGAACGGCCGTTTTTAGCCAGCCACCCATCAAGCCAACCGCCCCGACAGTAATCCCCAGCGTACAGCCAACATTTGCCGCCTTTGGCACTACCCAAACCATCGGCATGTCAGTCGAGCAGCGTCCAATCATCAGCCACCGCTTTGGCTACGGCAGCCAAACCATTGTTTTGGTAGGTGGCATGCACGGGGGATATGAATGGAACGGTATCATTTTAGCCTACGAAATGATCGACTACTTTACGGCAAACCCAGACGCCATTCCCGCCAATGTTTCGCTCTACATCATCCCCTCAGCCAATCCAGACGGTCAATTTGTCGTGACGGGCATAGACGGCCGTTTTACATCCCAAAACGTTGCAGCCAATATTGAACTAGGTCGCTTTAACGCCCATCAGGTTGATCTCAACCGCAATTGGGATTGTGAATGGCAGGCAGAAGCACTTTGGGGAAGCACCTCCGTCAGCGGCGGCAGCAACCCCTTTTCTGAACCAGAAACGGCCGCTTTAGCAACCTTCTTTTTGCGAGAATCACCCGAAGTTGTCCTCTTTTGGCACAGCAAGGCAAACAGTATTTTCGTTGGTGGCTGCGGCGATACGTATCCACCATCCCTAGCGGATGCTGAAATTTACGGCCGTACTTCTGGCTACCCCGTCTACGAAACCTTTACCGCTTACCCCGTCAGCGGCGACGCCAGCGACTGGTTAGCCACCCAAAACATCTCCTCATTTACGGTAGAATTAAAAACCCGCAGCCAAACCGATTGGTCACAAAATTTAGTAGGCGTGTTGGCGCTGTTGGCACATTACGGCCGTTAAGGATGCGTTCGCAAATAACTTTTGATAAGGAAACGCATCCGCTGGAGGGTTGCGTATCGCCTCGATCTGTCATTCTGAGTGAAACGAAGAATCCCTGACACCTTTACCTGCCCTAAAGCCCGTTATTCACTTTACGAGTTTTTACTACACTCTTCGCATCTGAGGATGCGAACTTCTCATTTTTTTAGTAGACTCATTATATTGATCTGAAACTTCCCCCCCCAATAAGCGTATAATAAGTATCCAAGATCAAGCCAATTAAAAATGGCATTGACCAAACAGATTGTTCCTCATCATGTAAAATTGAAGCCAGAGAGCGCTAAGATAACTTTCAACTCATTTTATCGCTCTTTGTTGTCAATACTACATGCTCCCAGAAAATTCTCGCTGGGAAAGGAGAACAGAAATGGCTGATGTCCAAAGTATTGTCCGTGGCGTTACCGAACTTGTTCAATCCGACTCATTTGAACAGTTCCAAATCGACGCAAAGGACTTCATCTCTGCCCGCCAAGGCGGAGAGTCTGCGGTTACAAAAATATCGCAGATGGCGGTAACGTTAGAAGATGCGGCTGAAGTGCTCAACCGCAGCTTTAGCAAGCAGGAATCCCCGTCAGAAATCACCAATATTATTTCACCCGTTGTTGTACCCAAGCGTGCTGGCTCTTACATTTTCGCGTTACTGCTGCCCATGGGGCTTCTCTTTTTTGGGCTGGTGGGACAACTCTTTAGCTCTGGCTTTGACGCCCTGTTCGGCTCAGGCATTGCTACTGCGCTTTTTGGCCCCCACTACTTTTTGCTGGTGCTGGCTTTTGCCGCCCTCGGTGTAGCAAAAGCCCGTGTTGTGATGGTTCCAGACGGCAGCCAGGCACTCATCACCAAGTTTGGTAAGCTAGAAGAGACGGTTGGCCCCGGCCGAAAATTTCTTGGCTTCCACCCTCGGCGTAAAGTGAGCTACATCGTCAACACCACCAAAGAGTACCCCTACAACGCCCCCATCCGCGAAGCACCCACGGCTGGGCGAGTTAGTGCTTCAGTCGATCTATTCCTCCAGTTTCGCATCGATGATCCCGTCGAGTTCATCTTTACCTTGGGTGGCGTCAACGGCTTTTCAGAAAAGCTGCACAACGCCATCAGCGAAGTCACCCGCGCCCTGATTTATGAACAAAAAGCAGAAGGCATCTACGATTTGATCGGTGAAAGTACTCAAGGCATGTTACAAACGCTCAATCGGCAATTTTTGCCTGCAGTACGCTTTGTCAATGCCAACATTACCCACGCAGAACCGTCTAGCCAAGAATATCGCATGGACTTGGCAGCAGCCGAAGTTGTCAAAGTCGCCAAAGAAGCGTACACCTTCCAATATGAATTGGAATTGCGTAAAAGCCAAGATGAAGGCGACCTCAATAAGGAGCTGGCTTCCTTGAAGCAAACATTTTCTAAAATTCGGGCAGAGATTGCCACTTCCCAAGCGCGCATAGACACGGCGCATGAGAAAGCGATTAACCAGGCAAACGCTTACGCCAGTCAGCTTTTGGTAGAGGCGCGTAGTGAGGCGCAAGCCAACGCCGCTCTGCTGGAGGCACAAGCTTTAGATATTCGCACGATAAACAGTGCCTACTACCCAGAAATTTTAGAGTATCGTTTTAAGCAAGATGTGCTCGATTCCATGACGGCCGTTGCCGACAAGCTGCCCCAAATCATCAACCTAGGCCCATCTGAAGAGAACAGTATCAACTTTATGGAAGTTGCGCGAGAGATGATGGGTGTTGAAGAGAAACCGCTTTACACAGCAGAGGACATTGACGCAATACGCGCTCGATCTAAAGATATTATGGCGCGGATCAAAGAGCGCACCGGTAAGCTTAATAGTTTGGTTAGCAAAGATGACGAAATGTTATCAATGGCTGAAATTGACCCAACTGTGGCAACTGTCGAGACTATTTTGCCACCCGACGCAATCATTGAAGCTGAAGACAATCCTCAAGGAGGAAAGTGATGGCCGTTACAGGAAATTTTTCACGAATTAAAGAAGTTGTTGGCTCTTGGAACAATATTCAGCGGTTGCTTCGTTCTGGCGATGGGGGTTCTCTTGTACCTGTCGTTATCCCTAAAGATCGACGCAAAATTGGCTGGTTACTCTGGTTTGCCCTCGCCTTTTATTCGCTTGTTACCAATTTGTTGCTGTTTGGATTTAGCAGCACAGGTATTGGTTTGGCTATTCTTGGCGTGCTGGTTTTCAGTCTCATTGGCGCATTCGCCTGGTGGCGGAGTGCCATTGTAGAAATTGAGCACGGCACAGCAGGCGTACTTTCTCGCTGGGGAAAAATTGAAGAGACAATCAAGCCTGGACGCCGTCTGCTTTGGTGGCCTTGGGAAAAAGTAGAATTTATCGTGGATACCTCCACCGAAATCCCTTACACGGCACCCGTTTTGGCTTGCCCCACACGTGAAAACGTGCCGCTCAAGTCGATTGAGTTCTTCCTCAAGTTCCGGATCGTCGATCCCGTGCTGTTTGTGCGCCACATTGGCGCCAGCAACTTTGATATGGTGCTCAGTAGCGTGGTGCAAGACGCAATTCGCAATCGCAGTCGGCAGGTGGAAACGGCCAACGCCTATGATTTGCGCGGCAGCAATGTGGATGATATGCGTGAGCAACTCAACAAGCAGATGAGCCGCTACGGTGTCAAAATCACTGGGGCAAACATCCCTGATGTACAGCTACCTAATCAGTATCGGGAAAATTTGTCTACCCGTGAGCGTGTTGCCAAAGAGCTGGTGGCCTACGAGAAAGAGTGGGAGTTGGTTCGTAAACGGCGTCAGGATATTTTGCTGCTGCAAATTGAACGTGCCAAAAAAGAGCAGGATGAAAAGCTCATCGCCGTGCAGGAAGCGATCAATAAGGCGCGAGAAAGTGTGGCCCAAATGCTTCAGCAGCGAGAAGCAGAAGCAGAAAAGATTCGGCTAGAGATTGAAGCTGAAGGACGTGCTGAGTTGAAATCGGCCGAAAATGCGGCACGTGCCCTGCACCGTTTGGGGCAATCGTACAAGGATAATCAGGCGGTGCTGCAATATGAGCTGGCTGGAAAGAAGCTGGAGGTGGCGCAAACGTTGCTTCGCAATGCACCGCGCCCGATTATTGTGAATCAATCTGGTGGCGGTGAACAAAATTCTGCCTTAGCGACGCTTTTGATGGCTCAGATTTTGCCAGACATGCTGCACGAGGCAAATGCCGATGCCCAAAATGGGGATATTTTGCCGAGGCTGGGTGGTCAGAACTAACATTTAGAAATTTTAGAAATGCGATTTCTTTAAGAAATCGCATTTCTTTTCTTTTAGCGTCGGGCAGCGCGTGCCCAGCCGATTCCCAAAACAATCACCAACAGTAAAAGAATGCCAATAATCAGCAAATAGACGCCGCTGATGCCTTCGCTAGAGGTTGCATCTGGCTGTGGGCTAATGTGTGTTGCTTGGGCGGGGCGTGTGGGGCGCGGTTGGTTTGTGGGCTCCGACTCTGCTGTATTGATGGCGGCAACGGCCGTTTCCTCTTCACTTTCGTCCTCTGCTGCAATGGTTGGGGCAGGGCTGCTTGTAGGCGGAACGGCCTGCAGTGAGCTTGCTGAAGTAGCCGTTGCTTCTACAGGTGCAACAGTGGCTTCTGGCTCATTGACGGGTGCTGCTGGTGGTGGCGGCGTTTCCGTTGGCAGCGGTTCAGCAACTTCACCCGCATTGCCGTCTACAGAAAAGTAAACGCCCGTGAATTTTGCCCCTTGCTGCCGCCCATCTGGGTAACGGGCAAACAGTTCCACTTTGTAAAAGGGAAAGCCTTCTGGAATAGTGGTGTCTAGCAGTTCAGTTTGCGTCCAAGCGCCACCGGTGGATGTGGCTTGATCAACGTCGAGCGGTGTCCAAACGGCCGTCCATGGCCCATCGGCGGATGCGCCGCCATAAATTGTGACGGTGGCGCGGTCAATCCACTGAGTCACCCAATGAATCTTGAATTGCAAATGCGCTTGTGACGCATCTGCTGCGACAACCTGATACAAATAAGCATCGACACCCCCTTGCCCCGTGCCGCCCCCTTGCCCAGAGCCAAATGCCAACCGTGCCGATGTGCCTAAAACCGTATCTAGGCCTGGGTTTGACTGTTTTTGGCTAAGTGACCAAATGACATTGCTGCCTGCGGCATCTGTCCAGCCTGCCAAGCTGGGCTTGTTGCCGCTGCGGAACCACGGGTTTTGCATGAGATTGTTATCGGGCAGTGGTTCGACGATTGTTTGGGCAAAAACGGCCGTTCCTGAACCAAATAAAATAAAAAGGGTGAGAAAAAGCGTCAATAAGTGGTTTTTGATTAATCGTTTCATAAATGTTTCCTAATTTAAGCAGCCTTCAACTGTCATTTCGACCCATTCGGCTTCGCTCAGAGCCTGCACTGAGCGAAGCCGAAGTGGCAGGCTCTGAGGGAGAAATCCCTCTGAAGATTCCATTTTACGACAATCATCTCCATGAGATACCTGTATCGATATAAAAAAGACGAAGTTTAGGGGAAAAGGTTCCCTAAACTTTGTCAGTGTACCAAAAATGCCTTAAATTTTAGATGAAGGAATGGAAAGAAAAAAGAGATGCTGGCTGGCAGCACCTCTTTTAGTTAGCAAGATGTTGGGAGATTGCCAAGATTATACAGCTATCAAAGCATTTTCTACTTCTTGAGGAAATTCAACGAGAACAAAATGGCTTTTGTGGTAGAGGTAATCCTCGCCGCTTTCATCAACGATGCGGATTAGATCATCGGCAGCCCCTTTTGCATCGGGTACTATTTCGTAAACCTTTCGGGTGATCAGTGAAGCATCGTAGCCATTGTTATTAATGCAAAGCGCAAATTTTTTATCTGATATTTTGGTCATGATTCAATCCCAATAATGCTTTATTTTTATATCTTGACGGCCGATACCATGCGCTTCATACCAATGAAGTTCAACTTTTCTCACGTGACCGTTGGGTAGTTCAATTAGCGCAATACCTTTTAGTTTTCGCCAACGACCGCGACCATAGCTTTTCTGTAATTGAGGCAAATCACGAATGTTTTTACCAATAGCAATCGTTTCAATATCTTCGATTTTGCCAATAATTTTGAACTTCACACTGTTAGTTTATCATGATTTAGGTATGATTGTCATCTCTAATTTATGCAGCGGTCATTTTGTGGTTAAGAGGTAATTTATCGATTATCTATTCATTTTCAAAAAACGGCCGTTTGGTACAAAACTCCCTTCCGCTAAATGCTTCCCTTCTTCGATAACAATTTGCCCATTAACCCATAAACCAACAATGCCCTCTGCATATTGATAGGGATTTTGGTAAGTGGCTTTGTCGCTAACGGTTTTGGCATCGAAAAGGGTGATGTCGGCAAAGTTGCCTTCTTGCAGTGTGCCACGGCTTTTTAGCCCAAACCTTGCCGCTGGGAAGCCGCTCATTTTGTAAACGGCCGTTTCCAACGAAAACAACCCCCGATTCCGCACACACTCCCCCAGCAGCCGCGCTCCCGACCCATATTGGCGCGGATGAATCACGCCGCCTGGAAAATAGATGCCGTCACTGCCCATCATGTACCGCTCATGCGCCAAAAAGGGGGACACCAAATGGTCATCACCCAGATGGAAAACAAGCAGCACCGCCATCCCCTCCTCGATGAGCAAATCGCACAGAGCATCCGCCGCAGCGCGACCCGTTTCATCAACATATTGCCGTAATGTTTTGCCTTGATGCTGCTGGTTGGCACGCCCCGCTACCCAAGCGATTCGCACGCTGTTCAAATCCATGTGGGTGAGAGAGCGGGCAAATTTAGCGCGTGAATGTATATCGGTGAGCTTGCCAACGGCTTTGATTGGGCCTTCCAGCCAAACCTCATGGGGCAGCAAATATTGCAGCATGGTAGAACTGGGCAGGTAGGGGTAAACGTCGAAGGAAAAATCAACTTCGTTGACGGCAATGCGATCAATATAGTCCAGAATGGCGGCTGCTTCCGCTTCGCTGGTTGCTTTTAGATGGGAAATATGCACGGGAACGGCCGCTTTGCGTCCAATTTCAACCGCCTCTTTGACACCTTCCAATGTGCCAAGCGCATACCGCACATGCGTCACATAAACGCCGTCGGGCGACATCACCCGACACGCTTCAATCCATTCATCCGTTTGAGCAAAACATTCATCCAAATAATCCAGCCCGTTGGAAATGCCCAAGGCGCCTTCTTCCATGCCCTGCCGAATGAGCCGCTTAATTTGCAGCATTTGGAAATCATCGGGGAATTGCTGGCCGAAGCCACAGGCGAGGGTGCGGACGTTGGCGTAGGGGATAAAGGTGGCCGTGTTTTGCACCGTTTTGCCGTCCAGCAGCGCCATGTAGTCGGCAATGCTTTCCCAGCCTGAATAATCGCTGAACTGCAGGCCGTTTAACGGCCGTAAATAATAAATCCACTCCCGAATCGTGTGCCGATCAACGGGAGCGTAAGAGATGCCATCGAGCATCAAAAATTCAGTTGTAAATCCTTGGCTTGTTTTGGACGGCAGATGGGGATTTTTCAGCAGCCAGCCGTCAGAATGGGTGTGTACGTCAATAAATCCTGGCGCAACGATAAGACCCGTTGCGTCGATGCTTTGTTTGGCATCTACACCGTCCAACATCCCAATCGCGCCAATACGATTCCCCTGAATGCCAATATCGGCACGAAATCGAGGCTGATTACGGCCGTCTATCACCGTCCCGTTGCGAATAATCGTGTCAAACATGAATCCCTCATCACTGAAATGCTTATAGATTGAACAAGAAAAGCATCAAAGATTACGCAGATTTAGCAGATTTTTAATCTTTTCAATCTGCGTAATCTTTGATAAATGCCATTTTGGTTCTGGCTCGTCCAGGTCAGCTTAAGTTGATCTCTTCCGGTGCTTCTTCATCGGCCAAGCCGCCTGCCAAACTTTTGAGCATATCTTCAATCGCTTCAATGACGGCATCATCCAGCAGGGAGGCGTCACACTGTTCACAAACCCAAATGGGCACATCTTCAATGACAATCTCTTCCCCGTTAAGCTCTGTTTTGTAGCTGCTGCTTTCCTGCACCATGTTGCCTTTGCAAACGTCACATTTCATAAAGCTGTTCCTTGTACCGCTACTTCATTCGTGTAGCGATTGTAATCTGCCTCGCTGTCTAAATCAAATGCAATGCTGGATAGATGCAGCATTTGGCAGGCCCAGCCTAAACGGGTTGCCTCTGCCTGATGGTGTTGGGCGCTGTTACGGCCGTAACCAAACCGAAACCCGCTACCCGCAGGCAGCACAAGGGCGTTGGTTCCCTTCCGTTGCTGATCGCTGCACAAAAAGAGGGTGTCGCTAGAAACAGCTTGCCCCCGTGTCCGACTGTTTTCCGTCGGCGACGTGGAAGCCGTTTCCACCCGACTCAACAACAACTGTAGCTCATCTTGACGCAAAAATGGCAAATCGGCTGGTAAAATGAGCAAATGCGTTGCGCCATTGTCTGCGGCAAAAGCTGCCCCAAGCGTCACTGCGCTATTCAAGTCGCTGCCTGCTGGTTCGGCAACGGTTTGGCAGTGGGCAGCAGCCGCCATTTCTGCCACGATGGGGTCGCGGCTAACGACGACGGTTTGGTGAACGGCCGTAACCATCTGCAACAGCATCATCGTCCGGCTCAATATCGTTTGCGTCAGCTGCGCTCGCTCCTCAGGCGACAAAACGTTGCTCAAGCGCGTTTTTGTCTCTTGCAGCGATTTAACAGGAATGATAGTCCAGAGGTTCATAAGCGAAAAGTAATTGAGCAATTAGGCGCTTACGCGCCCACATCGACAAAAAGTTGTCGATAGAACTTTTTGGACATTGGTAAACGGGCAAACCTTGCGGATGCGTTTCCTTATCAAAAGTTATTTGCGAACGTATCCTTAGCAATAAAATGCTTGTACAGAAAACAAGAAAAACATCAAAGATTAGGCAGATGGCGCTTGCAGATTGGTTTGTAAAAATCTTTTTAATGGTTCGACTTCGCTCACCACAAGCCTGTGTAATCTTTGATAAAAACCTCTTTGGCTCTGGCTTGTCCAGGTTAGGTAATTGAAGCCATTAGTTACCCAATCACTCAATTACCTAATTACCCAGTTCTCCAGCCACCTAATTACCCAAAAACTGCGTCGTAAAAGCCGCCGTTACGTCCACATTGGCAGGCAATGTTTCATACGTTTGCAGCATTTCAGCCATTGCCTGCCACTGCGCTTCCGTTTGCCAGCCAAATCCATCAGGCGACTGGGCATCGGCCAACTCACTGTCCAGCATAAAGCGCATATGGGCTGCATCCGCATCCTCTCCGGCGTAAAGCAGCACAATCTCTACCGCTTCGTCACGGTTATTTTGTGCGTATTCGATACCGCGCAGCACGGCATTCATAAAGCTTTGCACCAGTTCAGGTTCTTCAGCAATGATCTCTTCACTGGTAACGTAAGTTAATCCCAGCGTCGGCACGCCAAAATCGGCCGCATCCCACTGTTCCAACTCAAACCCCCATCCGCGAATGATGTTTGGCTCATTCGATTTGAAAACGGGATAAACATCGACCAATCCTTCGGTAAGCGTGCGCGGGTCAAAGCCCACGTTGACCAATTCCACATCTGCTTCAGCCACGCCAGCGGCCGCCATGATGGCAAAAAGGTCAGGCGGAGGCGTTCCTTTGAAGCCAACGGTGCGCCCAACCCAATCGGCGGGGGTGCTGATGCCGCTGTCTGCCAATGCTACAAATGCTTGCTGCCCGTGCTGCCCAATTAGCCCAATGGAAACGATAGGCAGTCCCGGGGCGGCGCGACGCTTGAGCAAAACGGCCGCATCCTGCGTTGTAAACTCAATTTCACCCGTTGCCAGCAGTTGTAAATGTTCACCCCCCCCTGCCGAATGTTCAATGGTCACGGCCAATCCCTCATCGGTAAAGAACCCTTTTTCTTGGGCAACGTAGGCTCCGACAAACGGCAGGTTGGCCTGTGGACGAAAGCCAGCCATAAAGGTAACTTCCCGCAGGGCGGCTGGTCCTTTTTCATTGCTTTGGCAAGCAGCCAAAATAAGAATTAGAAATGATAAAAGTAGATGTCGAACAATCTTCAAAACATATTCTCCTACATAGTTTGGTAGAGACGTTGCATTGCAACGTCTCTACGGGGGTTTTTATTGCCAAAAAAGCAGTCGCTTTTCCAGCATGACAATAATTTGGTAAACGGCCGTACTCATTCCCGTCAAAATAAAGACGGCGGCAAAAAGAGATGGCATGTTCAAATTGGTGTAGGCCAGCCACATCGACCGCCCCAAGCCGCTAGACGCACCCATCCATTCCGCCACCACCGCGCCAATGAGCGACAGCGGCGCAACCACGCGCAGGGCGGCAAACAGATACGGCCGTGCGCTGGGCCATCGTCCCCACACAAAAATTTCTTGCGGCGTGGCGTTGAGCGAATGAAACCAATCGAGCAGGGCCACATCCAGCGAACGAAAGCCGGTGAGGGCGTTGATTAGTACCGGAAAAAAGGTGAGCAGCGCAGTGACAATCACCTTGGGGGCGGGGCCAAAGCCCAGCCAAATGGTCAAAATGGGGGCAATGGCAATAATTGGCGTCGATTTAATTAGGATTGCCAAAGACATCACCCCTTGCTCTAGCTGTTGCCAAAAGGTGATCAGAACGGCCAGAGCGAGGCCAACGGCCGTTCCCAAAATCAATCCTCCCACCGCTTCCAGCAGCGTCACCCCGCCAGCCAGCAGCAAATCAGTAAAATGGGTTGCCAAATAGCTAAAAACGGCCGTTGGCGTCGGAAACAAATAAGCGGGGGTATCAGTTAGGCGAACGGCCGTTTCCCACAGCAGCAGCACCAAAATAATCAGCCCCACACCAGAAAACCGCCCTTTGCCAACGGGAGAAGCAGCCGTTTCCTGAGAAACCAACTTCAACTCATCAGCCATGTGCCTGTTCCCGCCGCAGCAGCGTCCTCGCCTGCCGAAGTAAATTTTGGAAAGGTTCACTCGTATCGTCGCGGGGGCGCGGCAGCGGCACGGTCAGCTCTCCAGCCACCCTGCCTGGACGGGGCGTAAGCACCACCACTCGGTCAGAAAGCCGAATCGCTTCATGCAAATTGTGGGTAATCCACAGCACCGTCGGGCGAAACTGCCGCCACAGTTGGAGCAACTCCTGCGCCAGCATCTCCCGCGTCAGCTCATCCAGCGCAGCAAACGGCTCATCCATTAGCCAAAGCGATGCGCCTGTTGCCAATGTCCTTGCCAACGCCGCCCGCTGCTGCATCCCGCCGGAGAGCGTATGGGGATAGGCGTGGGCAAAATCAGCCAGCCCCACCATTTCCAGCAGGTCGATGGGTTTGGAAACAGCTTGCCCCCGTGAAGACGTGGGGTTTGGCCCATTTTGCCGATTGATTTTTTGCGGCAGCGACACATTTTCCAAAACTGTGCGCCAAGGCAGCAACGCCGCCTGCTGTGCCATCCAGCCGATTTGCTTTTTGGCACGAACGGCCGTTGGCAAACTGCCCCCCAACAAAACTTGCCCCTGCGTCGGGGCTTGCAAACCGGCCACCAGCCGCATCAGCGTCGATTTACCGCAGCCGCTCACCCCCACCAAGCTAACAAATTCACCTGCCTCAATGTGCAAATTGATCTCATTCAGGGCATCAATGGCTCCATTTTCTGTGTGATAACGATGGCTCAATTCTGTTATTTCAATGTTTAACGGTACTTGTTTGTCCTGCAAAGCGTTTTCCTTCTTTGGCTTCGCACTGCGATTTATCGCAGTGCTATAAAACGACGCCCCGTAAACGGGGCTTTTAGCCCTGAAAGGGCGTTGTTTTCTAGCCCGTTGCTTTAGCATCGGGCGGGGTTTCACCGTCGCCCAAGCCCCTGCTGCCCAATAATCCGCTGCGGCGTGATGCAGACCGCCTGCCAATCGGCCGTTTGCCGCAGTTCCGACTGCTGATCTGCGCCTTGCCCTAAGTAGCGGATTGCCAGCCGCTGCCGCAGCCCAATCAGCCCGCCGGGAACTTCGTCGGACAGGATGAGTTTGGCCTGCCCCACAACAAAAGCGCGGCGCAGTGGCGGCCACGGCTCATCAATCGTCAGGGAAACCTGCTGATTTTCCTCAATCACCTGCTTCCACTGCGACCCGGGCGAGGCGGCAAGCCAAAAGGAACGGCCGTCCCACTCATACCACAGCGGCAGGACGTGCGGCGTGCCGTCTGGGCGGACGCAGGCCAGACGTGCCGACCATGGCCCTTGTAAAAATTGCTCAATTTCCGCCTGGCTCAATGGCTGGTTGGGACCGATGGCTTCCCCTGTCGTCCAGCCAAACGGCTGGTAGACCGCCGCTCCCAAACGAAATGAGATACGAGCGGCCGTTTGCTGCACCTCTTTTTTGAGCTGGCTCACTGCTTCCGGCTGGCTGCGAAACAGGGGGATGCTGATTTGCAAAGCGGCCGTTGGCTGCACGCCGTCGGCACAAATGGGGCAGGCGATGTCAATGGTTTCGGCCGTTTCCTCCACTACCATCCCTGCTTGACGAATTTGTTGAAAAACGGCCGTGTTTTCTCCATCCACCTTAGGTTGCCCTGCCAGCAGTAGCCGCCCCGCTCCATTTTCTGTCGCCATTTTTCGCTGCCCTAAGCGAAATATTGCCCGTACCCGCTGCGGCCCTTCATTCTGCGCCAGCAGCACCGTCTCTTGCCGATCTAGCCAAAAGAGAACGGCCGTTTCCGCCAAACTATTTTGCGTCATCTCCGCGTTAAAAGCGGTGAGCAGCGGCTCCAGCCCTAGCCCCTGCTGCGGCAGCAATGCCCACAGCGCGGGCCCCAGCCGATACTTGCCTCGGCTGTCCGCCTGCTCGATATAGCTGCGTGCCTTCAGCGTGTTCAGCAGGGCAAACAGCCCGCTGCGCGACAAATCGAGCCGCGTCAGCAGTTCCGTTGCGCTCAAGCCGTCCGGTGCATCGCTCAACGCCTCTAAAATGTTCAGCGTCCGCTCCGCCGCCGGTACCTGCTTTGAATAATCCATCTTTTGATTGTCGATTGACGATTTGCGCTTTTTGATTGCGCTGCGCCATCGGGCACACTCTTGTAGTCGCCCATTTTGTAATCTTATATATAAAACTAATGTTTATTATACCGGACAATCTATTATTGACCATATCCCCCACGAACCCATTTGTTGGGGCGGGACGACGCGGGAACGCCAAGGGCAAACAAATAAGAAGCATTCCGCGTTGTCTCGCCCTGTGCTGGCCGTAATTCGCCCACGGTATTTGGGCATTATTTGACCATACCTTTGGGCGAGGCGACCGGAGAAAATGTAATCTGTTGAACCAAATTTATATCCGGTCGCCTCGCCCCTACATGAACGATTACCCATGAAATCCCAAAGACCCAAATTTTATTGGACACTGATACGGATAAGCTGTGATGAAAAACTAAATTTAATCAGCGTTCCCCGGTATCAGTGTCAATTGCCCTACACTTTGCAACATCTAACAACATTTTAGTGCGCCCATGCGGGATGCGCTTCCAAGCGTAGAAAATGCTGCAAAAGGTGAATTTTCGTATACCACTTGTGCTTTAACTCTTGGGCATGCTTATCAATGCGCTTGTCACTCAGAAGGCGATTGTGTTTCAAACCGCAAGTGACATGCCAACTTTGGCGGCGACAGTATTTAATGAGTCGAGCAGAAGCGTACCAACTGTCAAATTGCACCACGACTTTCTAGCCTTTGGGCAATAGAGGACGCAGCTGCTGTAAAATGGTTCGTGCTATGCGGTACTTGCTACGAAAATGAAGCCGCTGTTTCTTCCTTCACTTACGATTGAGGCGGCGAACTATTTTTTCGCGCAAGTACAGACGCAAATCTACTAGCAAGCGGTCAACCTGATAATCATGAAGCGCATCGCGGATATCGTGAGCTTGCCATGGGCTGATACGTAGAAAATCAGCCATGTTTGAAGCATAGGGTACGGGGGCGAAAATGAGATTTGGCAAGGCTGGTAACCAACCCGATTTCACTAGTAGAGACGTTGCATTGCAACGCCTCTACGTTAATCAATGTCGTAGCGAATGCCAGCTTCATCTAGGCGGCGCATGCGCTCCCATTCGGGGATGTCGCCGTCGGCACCCGCATCTTTGAGCACCATAATTTGGCGCAGCTCGACGATTTGGTCGCGCAGTTGGGCCGCCTTTTCAAACTCTAGAGCTTGAGCGGCCGTTTTCATCTGTTTCTCCAGCTCCGTAATCATCTTATGCAGTTCTGCTTTGGGCAAATCGGCGGCGGTAGTGTAGCCACCTTTGCCTTCAGCCAAAGCCAACTCTTCCTTGTACTGCTGCGAAATGTCATCCGTCAGGTCGCGCACCGCCTTTTGAATACTCTTTGGTTCGATGCCGTGCGCTTTATTATACGCATCTTGCCGTTCGCGGCGGGCGGTGGTCGTGTCGATGGCCGCTTTCATGGAGCGGGTCATTTTGTCGGCATACATGATCACTTTGCCCTCGACGTGGCGGGCTGCGCGGCCAATTGTTTGGGTCAGCGACGTTTCTGAACGGAGGAACCCTTCCTTGTCAGCGTCCAAAATGGCGACCAGCGACACTTCCGGCAGGTCCAGCCCTTCACGCAGCAGGTTGATTCCCACGACCACGTCAAAAACACCCATGCGTAAGTCGCGCAAAATTTCGGTGCGCTCGATGGTGTGGACTTCGGAGTGTAAATAATGGACTTTGACGCCCATTTCCAGCAGGTAGTCGCTTAAATCTTCAGACATGCGCTTGGTGAGGGTGGTCACCAGCACCCGTTCGCCCCGTGCGGTGCGCTGCCTAATTTCGCCCAGCAGGTCATCTACCTGCCCTTTGGCGGTGCGAACTTCTACTTCGGGGTCTAAAACCCCTGTGGGGCGGATGACCTGATGCACAATTTGGTCGGAATGTTCCATTTCATAGACGCTTGGGGTGGCGGTGGTGCAAATGACTTGGTTGATGCGCTCGTTGAACTCATCAAAATTTAACGGCCGATTATCCAAGGCACTCGGCAGGCGGAAGCCAAAATCAACCAGCGTTTGCTTGCGGCTGCGGTCGCCAGCGTGCATGCCGCGCACCTGGGGAATGGTCATGTGGCTTTCGTCGAGGATGAGCAGGTAGTTGGCGGGGAAGTAATCCATCAGCGTCCAGGCAGCTTCCCCTTCTTGGCGCTGGTCAAGATGGCGGCTGTAATTTTCGATGCCGGAGGTGAAGCCAATTTCGCGCAGCATTTCTAGATCGTAGCTGGCGCGCTGCTCGATGCGCTGCGCTTCCAGCAGCATCTTTTCTTTCTTGAAGTAGGCGATACGCTCCGTCAGCTCATCTTCAATGTCGTTAATCGCTTGGGCCAGCTTGGCCTCATCGGTGACAAATTCACGGGCGGGGAAGATGTCGATTTTTGCCATGTCTAGCAATAATTCGCCTGTCAAAACGTCAAATTCGCTGATCCGTTCAACTTCGTCGCCCCAAAATTCAATGGAGTAGGCCGTTTCGGCGTAGGCGGGGAAGACTTGCAGGGTGTCGCCGCGCACGCGGAAGGTGCCGCGCCGTAGTTCTAAATCGTTGCGGTCGTACTGGATGGTGACGAGGCTGCGGAGGAGGGTGTCGCGGCGGTAGCTTTTGCCGCGCTCGATGGTGACGGTGACTTTGCCCCAGGCGTCGGGGCTGCCGATGCCGTAGATGCAGGAGACGGAGGCGACGATGATTACGTCTTCGCGGCTCATGAGGCTTGCCATTGTAGCCAGGCGCAAACGGCCGATTTCTTCGTTAATTTGCGTCTCTTTTTCGATGAACAGGTCGTGGCGCGGCACGTAGGCTTCTGGCTGGTAATAGTCGTAGTAGCTGACGAAGTAGGAGACGGCGTTCTTTGGGAAAAATTCGCGGAACTCGCTGTAAAGCTGGGCGGCTAACGTTTTGTTGTGGGCCATGACCAGGGTGGGGCGCTGGGTTTGCTGGATGACGTTTGCCATGGTGAATGTTTTGCCGGTGCCGGTGGCGCCCAGCAAGGTTTGAAACCTGTCGCCACGCTCTAATCCTTCGACGAGCTTTTCGATGGCGACGGGTTGGTCGCCCATCGGGGAAAAGTCGGATTTGATTTCAAATTTGGGCATGTGTGTCCTCGT
>UOEU01000810.1_pt1 | contig 16901 bp, 12 predicted proteins | sample 1989311 | NCBI WGS metagenome assembly UOEU01 (sample SAMEA4712195, study PRJEB27164) | hydrothermal vent metagenome | biome: marine basaltic hydrothermal vent biome; feature: marine hydrothermal vent; material: mineral | place: Pacific Ocean | collected 2011-06-14/2011-07-23 | depth 1719 m | reverse complement strand
TCCCCCTCTGCCTGCTCTACAATGATTCGCACCGAGCGATCATATGTAAAATAATTCCACACCCAACTCACAAACACATTGAGCCGATTGCGAAAGCCAAGCAGCGTGAGTAAATGGAGAGCCAGCCAAGCAAGCCATGCCAGATACCCTTTCAACGGAACTTTGTTATAAAGCCAAGCCACCGCTCGCCGACGGCCGATTGTTGCCATGCTGCCTCGGTCGTGATAGTGAAACGGCCGTTTCTCCTTCCCCCTAATCTCCGCCAAAATATTCCTTGCAGCCAATTTCCCCTGCTGCTGTGCCACCGGAATGACCATCGGGTATGGATTGCCCGCCGCATCTTCCAGATAGCTCATGTCCCCTACGGCATAAATCGTTGGGCGGTCAACCAGTTCCGTGGTAGGCAAGATAGGCAGCCGCGCCCCGCGTTGTAAAGGTACATCCAGCATCTCTGCAAGCGGCGACCCCTTTACCCCCGCTGCCCACACCAATGTATGGGTGTGAATAAGCGTGCCATCCGCCAGCGTAACCCGATCTTTTGCCACCTCCTGCACGGGGCTACCCAGCAAAACCTCTACCCCCAATGAACGTAGCTGGGTCAATGCCGCTTGTTGCAGCGAATCTGGATAAGGTGCCAGCAAAAAGGGCTGCATTTCCACCAAAACAACCCGCGTTTTCATCTTGCGCTGCAAAAATTCTCGGTTGAGCACATGATTATACAGTTCATAAATGGCACCGGCCGTTTCCAGACCCGTTGGTCCACCACCCACAACCACAATCGTCGTCATTGCTTCACGGACTGCTGCCTCATCTACCCAAGCAGCTTCTTCAAACAGCGTAAGAATATGGTTTCTCAAGTTGATGGCATCGTTCAGGGTACGCAATTCAAGCGCATTTTTGCGGAATTGATCATTGCCAAAATAGGTAGGGGTGCTGCCTGTGGCTAAAATGAGGTAATCATACGTTTCTTGCCTACTCATCTTGCCCACCTGCACCACAATTGATTTATTCGTGTAGTCGATAGACGTTACACTACCCAAAAGGCTGCGAATATTCCGATTTTTGCGGAAAATGGTGCGCACAGGGTAAGCTATTTCTGATGGATCGAGGGCGCAGGTAGCCACTTGATAAAGCAGAGGGGTGAAGGTGTGGAAGTTGTTGCGGTCAATCAGCAGCACATCGACGGGCTGATTGGCTAGGGTGCGGGCAGCAAATAGCCCGCCAAAACCTGCCCCAACAATGATAATTTGTGGAAGGTCGTTTCTGTAATCTGTCATTGATCTATTTTTTTGAGAATAAGTAGCATTGTTTGTCGTTGATGCTTTTGAAATTTGCGAGTATGTTGAGCTGATCAACATTTCATTGCGAGAATCCTCACACATTATAAGATAATTTAGTAGAATTGGCTTTTATTCAAAATTGGCCTGAATGGATGATCTGTGAATATGTGGCGTAGAGGTATAACAAAAGAAGGGGTAATTGTTGGCAGCATTGCGGTAAGCAGCTTGCTGTTTTTAGCTGCTGTTGGGTTTAATCTATCGTCTGCTTTGCGTGGGCCAGAGGCGTGGCGTTGGGCATATGCTATTCCAGGACGGCCGTTTCGTCATCTTCTCCCTTTGCTTATTGTGACCCTCTATCTTCTGCTCATTTTTCGTTATCAACAGCTACCCAAAAGGCGTGTTTGGTTGCGGCTCTTATCTTTGTGGATAGCTGTACCCATCATTCAGTTGGCATTACTTTGGCCGGAATCTCCTGATATTGTGCAGCCACTCTTTTTTCGCACCATATCACCCGGTGCCAGCGGCATTTTCACCGTGGGCAGCGGCATTGAGAATGTGTGGAGCTATTTGGCACAATATCCAGAGCTTATGCCCACGTTTCCAGTTCATCCTCAGCGATATCCGCCCGGATTGCCGCTGTTGTTTTATGGAATGCGCTGGCCGTTTGAGCAATGGCCTGACCTGAGTAATTCAATTGGATTTGGCTTACGCCAATACCAATGCCAAGATTTGGGATTGATGCGGTTGTCTAACGCTACATTGGCAACGGCCGTTTTGCAGATGGCATTGCCACTATTAAGTGGTCTTGTTATTTTTCCGCTATACGGCTTGGCTCGACGAACGGTGGGCAAGAAAGCTGCTTATTGGTCAGTTTTACTTTATCCATTGGTGCCTTCATTTGCCTTATGGGCAGCACGTTGGGATCAATTTTACCCTTTACTCACCACACTTTCTTGGTATTTGCTATGTGTTGGACTCATGGATAGGCGACGCTGGGCAATATTGTTGTCTGGCGTGGTGTTGAGCATTGCCACAATTTTTTCATTTGGGATGGTGGTGATGTTGGTTCCCATGGGATTATGGGCCTTGATTTGGTGGTGGGTGCGAGGGAAACGGCCGTTTTCTTATATATTTGTTGATGGCTTGATTTTTGTTCTGGGACTTGCTTCTCTTTGGTTACTTTATGAGTTTGCTTTTGGCATTGGGCTGCGCGAAATATGGCGTGTTTCAATGAGCTATCACCTCGGATTGGCGCGAGATTATTGGACATGGCTTTTTTACCATTTATACGATTTTGGCACTTTTCTCAGCCTACCCATTTTGATTCTGTTTGTTTGGGCAGTTGCAGGTGCGTGTCGGAATTTGCCCCAAAAAGTTTATCCCATGCCAATCGCCTTTGGGTTGGGCTTGCTGTTGTTAGATTTATCCGGCACGTCCCAAGGCGAAGTGGCGCGTGTGTGGCTTTTTTTAACACCATTTGCTGTGATTTGTGCAGCATGGGGGATAGCGCAATTAAATTTATCAAGAAGGCAGTTGGGGATATTGTTTGGGGTAACGGCCGTTCATTTACTCACTTTCAACACCTTTTTGCGCGTTGTTACAACGGGTGTACCCGATCCAATTGTGCGTCAATCTACCTATGAACTACCTGCAGTTGAGTACCCCATCGAAGCTAATTTTGACAACCGAATCCGCTTACTTGGCTATAATTTAGAGACGGAAAAATTGCCTACAGATAATTCAATTCAGGTAACACTTTATTGGCAAGCACGCCAGCCAATGGCACAAAGTTACACCGTATTTACCCACTTGTTAGATGCCAAAGGGCAATTGGTAACCCAACAGGATAATCTGCCTGTTCAAGGCACGCTCCCTACAACCTGTTGGCTTCCTGGCGAAATTATCGAGGATCGGTATCAGCTCATCTTGGATGAAGCAGACGCTACCCTTGAATCGTACAAACTAATAACTGGCCTGTATCAGATAGAGACAGGTGAGCGGCTTTCTATAATAGGCGCGGCAACAGATAAGCAGGAAGTTGTTCTGTTTAATTATGATGATTGATACGTAAGTACTTTATTTGCGGAGATGCTCCATAAATTCGCGGCGCAGCTCTTTATCCTCTTTGTATTTGCCCAACATGGCGGTTGTCACCATGCGGGGATGTTCTTTTTTGACACCGCGCATCATGGAGCACATATGGGAACCTTCAACCACAACGGCAACCCCTTGAGGTGCTAAGATTTCATCGATCATCTCGGCAATTTGGCGGGTCATTCGTTCTTGCACCTGCAAACGGCGAGCAAACATCTCGACAATGCGTGGAATTTTGGACAGCCCAATCACCTTATCCGAAGGAATGTAGGCGATGTGTGCGCGGCCAAAGAAGGGCAGCATGTGATGTTCACACATGCTGAAATATTCAATTTCTTTGACGATGACGGGTTCGTCATAATCGACATCGAATAGGGCATTGTTGACGAGCTTGACGGGGTCTGTGCTGTAACCAGCTAACACTTCATCATACATGCGGGCGATGCGGTCTGGCGTGCCAAGCAGCCCTTGCCGATCTGGGTCTTCCCCGACGTTGGCTAAGATGGTGCGAACGGCCGTTTCAATCGCCTGTTTAGAGTCAGTTTCATGTTGGCGACGCCTAACATTGTTTTTATGCCCGTTGGCACGGTATTGTGTATGGAATCCACTCAATTCCTTAATTGTTTCTTTCATGTTGTTCTCCAATTTGCAAACAGCAAAAGTTGTTTGATGTGCTTAATTTAGATGTGGCAATCGGCCGCTTTCTTACACAATTTACACCTTGCTGCCAAGGGGAGACTGCCTTTTAACCCACTTTTATACGGTACGTAAAAAAGATTTTTCGGTTCTTTTTGAGGAATCAAACGGTTGTTACCATGAGAGATTTAAGAGGGGCATTGTTAGGAACGGCCGTTTCCACCTCTAGCAGAATCGCTTCAAATTGAGTTAAAGATTCGTTGTTCAACATCTGTTTTATCATGGCATCTATCCCGGGAATATCTGCAAAATATCGTTTGAGATGTTTGCGAAACTGGCGCAGACCAGGCAATTCCCCATAATAATTGACCATTTCACGAGCGTGTAGGCGAACGGCCGTTACCAGCTCCTCAATGCTGATATCTTCCCGCCGCTTTCGGGCAAAAATCCACGGGTTGCCAATGGCTGCCCGGCCAATCATCACCGCGTCACAGCCACTGTGTGCCTTCATCCGGTCGATGTCCTCAACCGTTTTCACATCCCCATTGCCAATAACTGGTACGCTAACCGTCTGTTTTAGCTCTGCAATGCAATCCCAGTTTGCTTCGCCGCCATACTTTTGCACTTTGGTGCGGGCGTGCATGGCGATGAGTGCCGCGCCGTTATCTTGCAAAATACGGCCGATTTGCAAGAAATTTTGCTGCGTCGCATCCCAGCCCAGCCGAATTTTTCCTGTAACCGGAACCTGCAGATGATCAGTCAGCAGCTTAAACGTCTCTGCAATGAGCGCAGGCTGGGGCATCATGCCCACACCCGCACCCCGCCCGCTCACCTTGCGCGTAGCGCAGCCCATGTTGATGTCGATGATGTCCGGCCCCCATTCCTGAATTCGTAAAGCCGCTTCTAGCAGCTTTTGGGCATCGTTGCCAAAAATCTGGAAGACCATCGGGTGTTCCCCAGGCTGTTCCCTAGGCTGACTATCCAGCCGTCTGCGAAAGCGGGGATGGACGCGCCTGCCCAGCAGTGCTTCAACAGGGACAAACTCTGTGTAGTGCATGGCCGAGCCATAGGCACGGCACAACGCTCGGTACGGTACGTCGGAGTAGCCTGCCATGGGGGACAAAATCGTATCGCCAAAAACGGGCAGTCCGCCGACGGTGAAGGTTGGCTCTTGAGACATAGAACCATTTTAACAAATCTAACATCTTATGCGAATCAGGTGCGTAAAAATGTTGACGCATGATTGAATTTAATATAAAATGAGCAAATTCAATCAAATTCAATCATAAGCAATCAAACACAAACAATTAAAATGAAGCTAACGAGACAATCAAAAATTCGTGAACTGGTAGAAGATAGAGGCCAAATTTCGGTCATTGAATTGAATCAACTGCTGTCTGTGAGCGAGGCGACGATTCGCCGCGATTTGGAAGAGTTGGCACAAATGGGCTGGATACGTCGTGCTCATGGAGGGGCGATTAAAGTGGAACGGGCGGAAAGAGAGCCGCCCATTCTCATGCGCCAGCAGGAACAGTCTGCCGAAAAGAAGCGTATTGGCAAAACGGCCGCTTCCATGGTTAGTAAAGGACAAACGATTTTCTTAGGGAGTGGCAGTACAGTGGAAACCATCGTGCCGCATATTCGCCATGTTGAGGATTTAGCCGTTATTACCAATTCTGTACCCGTTATTAACCAATTAGCTGGGCTATCAAACGTGGAGATGATTGTCATTGGTGGCATGTTGCGCCAGAGTGAGCTTTCTATGGTCGGTCATATCGCGGAGATGGCGGTGCGCGAATTTCGGGCTGATTTGGTCTTTATGGGGATGCGGGCGATTGATGCAGAGCATGGCTTTACGAGCGATTTCATGCCGGAGGCGACGACAGACAGGGCGATTTTGCAGATTGCACCCCATGCCGTTGTTGTGGCCGATCATACAAAGTTTGGTCGGGTAAGCACGATGTTTTTGGCGCCGGTAACGGCCGTTCGCACCATCATTACCGACAAAGCACTTAACGCTACCATTGTTTCTGAACTGCAAGATAAGGGATTAGCAGTCCATTTGGTTTGATTAGAGATTGGAGATTTTATGACAGAGCGCGGGCAACACACCTACAAAGAAATCACAACCCAAACGGATGCTTGGGCAGATGCGCTTGAAGCGTTTGCGGCCATGGAGGATGAGATGATGGCTGCATGGCAAGCGCATAAACCGGATCAAATCATCGTCACGGGCTGTGGCTCTACCCATTATCTTTCCCAAACGACGGCCGAGCTGCTGCAACAGCTAACGGCCGTTCCCACTCGTGCCTATCCCGCGTCAGAACTCCTCCTTTCGGCTGACACGGCTTGGCTAGATGCCTCTAATACTTTGCTGCTTGCCATTTCCCGCTCTGGCACAACCACAGAGACGTTGGAGGCCGTGAAGGCGTTTCGGAAGCGAAACGGCCGTTCCCTCTGGACAATTACCTGCTATCCACAAAGTCCATTGGCGGAAGCATCCGACCTTGTTTTTGCCGCCGAGGCAGCGCAGGAACAAAGCGTTGCCCAAACCTGCTCTTTTGCCAGCATGCTGCTGCTGGCGCAAATGATAGCTGCGACGCTGGGTGGAAAAGACACAACACCTGCTCAACAGCTCCCCACGCTCGGCCAAGTGCTCATCAGCCAAACTGAAGAGATGATCACCACCATTGCCCAACGAGACGACATAGATCGTCTCTATTTCCTTGGCTCTGGCCCACAATTTGGTATCGCCAACGAGGCGATGCTCAAAATGACGGAAATGTCCCTCAGCAGTAGCGGAGCATTCCATTTTATGGAGTTCCGGCACGGCCCGATGTCGATGGCAACTGAAAATGCGCTTGTTATTGGGTTGCTGTCTCCGACAACATGGGCTCATGAGGCCCAGGTTTTGCATGAAATGCGTGCGCTTGGGGCACAAACGCTGGCACTCAATCCGACGAATGAGCCGCTGGACGCAACTTGGCAAATTCAACTGCCGACAGATTTGCCAGCATGGCTGCTGCCATTGCTGTATTTACCTCCGCTGCAACTGTTAGCCTATCACCGCTCGATGAGTAAAGGGCTAAACCCAGATAATCCACGTAATTTAACGGCCGTTATCACTTTGGATACGGCCGTTTTTACATAGTTCAGTTTGGTTCAATTTCCAAGATTGAACCAAGCTGGGCTCTTTGAGGAATAGTGGGGTGAGCCATTGGTATGCGAGTTTGCGAGTGGCGAGTACTCACTAGCGGAGCCAAACGCACATTTGTAACGAGTGCGGCCACGCCAATAGTCACCTCGTCGGTGGGGTTGCCATCATGTGGGGCTACATTTTGCATCCACAGCGCGACTTTCTTAACGGTGCAGAAAAAGTGCACGCTGCCCATCATTTTGAACTGGTATTCGACGCAACATTCCACCCAAATTTATCTGACGATGGAAACGGGCGTGCTAACCGTTATTTATGGCAATGTGCCAAACACGGGACTAATTGACAATTTACCGCAGGATGGGGTGGTGGAAGTGGCCTGCTTGGTGGGCAGGAAAGGGGTTCAGCCAACCCATTTTGGCAGACTGCCTACCTATCTGGCAGCATTGGACGCGCAGTATATGGCGTTTCATGATTTGGTGACAACGGCCGTATTAAAACAAGATCGAGAAGCGGCCGTTCACGCCCTGATGATGGATCCATTGACAACGGCCGTTTGCTCTCTAGCCGAAATTCGCGCCATGTTTGACGAAATGGCGGCCGTGCAAGCAGATTATTTACCTGAATTTGTGGAAATTTAGGTTTTTTCAATAACGGCAAAATAGGAATCGTAAGCTAGCCATGCCAGATCAAAATCATCGATACTGACGGGTTGTGCTGTAGCAGAAAAGGCTGGATCGTTGACATAAAAATTATCGTCATCGTGACCAACCAAGACAATAGCGTGCCATGTAGGAATTGACCAATATGGTAGCTCGCCTGTCCACACAAAAGCGATAGGTGATAGATTAGCATCTAGAAAACGAATCAGATCAATGATTTCGCCTTGTTTATAAGTTACATGGATGGTTGAAAATAGATTGCTAAGTTTGAGAATATTGCGATGTGGTGTGCCCCAAGAGTGTATGTCAAGAATAGAGAGTAAGTTTTGATATGACATATTCGTACCAATGGCTTGTAACGTCATTGCAGCGCAGGCAGCTAAACAATCGGACTCCTGCTGTTGTTTGAAATTAGGAAGCGGCAATAATTTCTTTGGCACGTGCTTCAACTTGCTTTTTAAGATTAGATGGAACAATAAGGCTTCCCGTGCGAGCATTTACATCCAAACTGCCCACAGTCCCTACAATACCCTGCGATGGATTTGTCAGGATAATTGGGACACGCCAAGTGAGTCTATCATCTACTAAAACCAAAGCTGGCTCACCACCACCCATCAAATGGCTGATTTGGTCGCCAATGTAACCGCTCACCTTTTGCCGAGCGGTATATGCTGTAATATTGACAATGGGCTGCCCTGGATGAGCGATGACATATTCATCCATTTTCACTGAGATAGGTTGGTTTGATATTAATGCACTCACGATGACATTGTAGCATAAATATGAAAAAGAAAAGCAACAGTTTTCTAAAGTTGATGGTTTAATCATCCTATTGCTGTGGGGACATTCGCACTCCATTGGCTACCCTATTTCTTTACTGCTTGCAAAATGCCAGGGGAAAATTGGAGGAAGATGCTTCCGCGATGATATATGATGGGCTGTGGCTGTTGGGCAATCGATTGGTAAGAAACGGCCGTTTCCATCCAAACTATCTCTCCATTTACTTGAATAGAATACGGCCGTTCCCAATTCCGTGTCCCCCGCATAAAGTTAAAAGCCCGCTGCGCCGACCAAGCTGTGTCCAAGCCGAAATCAGCATCGCCGGGCCACGGATCGCTGCCAAGACCGAGCGGCTGCGGCTGGCGCGGTAGCCTGCCAAGCGCAAGCAAGCGGATCGCTTCTTGCAGCAGTTCGCCCCCCAGTTCTGCCAAACTATGTTCAATTTCAGCATGTGTGACGCCATCTTGTAAGGGAAACGGCCGTTGCAAAGCCACGTCCCCCGTATCAAAATGAGCGTCCATAACATGAACCGTCACCCCCGTTTGGCGCACCCCAGCCCGTAATGCCCAAAAGAGCGGCGCAGGCCCCCGAAAGCGGGGCAGCAGCGATGGATGCACATTCAAACAGCCCAGCGGCGGCAAGTTGAGGATCGCTGGCGGTAGGCGATGGGGAAAGCAAGAGACACAAATAACGTCTGGCTGCAATTCAGCCAGCACGGTAAGCGTCTTTGCTGCGGTCAAATTTTGCACGGCAAAAGCGGGAACGCCCTGTGCGGCGGCCATTGCCAGCGGCGAAGCAGCCTGTTCGCCCTGCAATAAATTATGCTGAGTTGCTTCTGGGCGGATGGGGGTGATGGGGGCTGGGGAACGGCCGTCATCTAGCAAACGAAACGGCGGCACAATCTCTGTGGGCAACAGTAACCCGCACAGTTCATTATCGGACGAAAGCAATGCCGATAACGGCCGTTTAGAAAGTGTCCCCAACATGCCAAAAAACAAAATACGCACCAATTCCTCCAAAAAAATTGACGATTAACGATTAACGATTTACGATTAGGCAGATTTTACAACCGTAAATCCAAAATCGTCAATCATAAATTAAGAGGGTTACATGGCTCGACTAGAAAAAACCATCACTATTGTTCATTGTGCCAAATTAAACAAAGAGCTAGAAGCATTGCCAAGACGGCCGTTTCCTGGCGACCTTGGCGAACGTATCTACAACGAAGTCTCCCAGCAAGGCTGGGATATGTGGCAGCAGCAATCCACTATCCTCATTAACCATTATGGCCTTAACATGGCCGATCCCAAGTCAAATGAATTCCTCTTTGAGCAAATGGACGAGTTCTTCTTTGGTGCAGGTGCTCAAATGCCAGCCGATTGGACACCGCCTGGGGCGGCTCCCAGTAAGAAGTAATCGGTATTCAGTAGGCTAGTATTCAGTCGCTTTTTACTGATTACTGACTTGCTGGCTACTGATTACCGAAAGCCGAATCTCTTCATCAATGGCAAAGTGTAAACGGCCGTGTGCCTGACGCAACGCATCTTCTACAAACTTTGGGCTGTCGCCAGAAGCAAAAATAAAGCCTAAATAACTTTCCCCTTCCGGCAAAGGAACGAGGCGATTATTGAGCGGGGCGGTAATCGTCACGTCATCGATGCCAGACACCGCCTTGGCGGCATCCATACCGCTGAAGCCGCGCAAAATGCCGCCGTGGGGAATGGGGATCATCATCACGCCGCTGGCCTGCTGCTCCCGCTGCAAATGGCCCACGGGCAAGCCGGATGCTTGGCGCAAAATCAGCTCTTCCAGCGACAGTTCACTGTCGCCCATGTTGCCCATGTCAAAACGTAACGTCTTTGAGCAAAGGCCGCCGATGGAACGGCCGTTTACCTCCACAATCCACGCCTCGGCCCCATTTACCCGCAGTTCCGCATGAACCGAACCCAACTGCAGGCCCAACGCCGCCGCACCCGCCGCCGCTGTTTCTACAATCTGCTCCTGCACTGCTTTGGGCAATCTGGAAGGGGTGACATAAATAGTTTCTTCAAAAAACGGACCTTCCAACGGGTCTGGTTTGTCAAAAAGTGCCAGCGGATGCAAACGGCCGTTTTCTAACACCGCTTCTAAAGCGACTTCTACTCCTGGCAAATAGGTTTCCACTAGGAAACGGCCGTTTTCTGGCAACATTTGGCGTAGGCGAGCCACCGCTGCTGCCAATTCAGCCTCATCATTCACCCGCATCACCCCCCGACTGCCGTTTAAGTACAGTGGCTTCACCACGGCTGGATAGCCAAGCGTGGCCGTAACCTGCGTTACGACATGAGCCGTTGGTTCTTGCAGTGCAAATGGGCAAAAGTTGGGAGAATTGACACCTGCGGCGGCCAGCATTTGGCGCATCTTCAGCTTGTCCCGCGCAGCCTCCGCTGCGCCCACGTTGTTGTGCGGCAGGCTCAACGCTTGGCTGGCTCGTGCCGCCAAAACCGCCCCTGCATCATCCACTGGCAGGACGGCTGTTAACGGCCGTTCCTTAGCAAATTGGAGAATGTGGGAAACGGCCGTTTCCGGCTGACTAAAATCTAGCTGAAGCTGCACCCCCCACTCTTCAGCCAATGACTGCGGCAAATCCACCCCTTGTACAATCTGCAGTCCTAGCTTTTTAGCGGCCGTCAAAAAAGATTTTGCCCGATAACTTTGCGGTGTTGTCAGCAGCAAGATTGTTTTTGCTTCAGAAGAATTTGTTTGCATCTGCATGACCCAATTGTAGCCTAAATTTCTAAATCACGATTCCTAACCTAGACAAGCCAGAAAAGATTTATCCGCAGATTACACAGATTACGCAGATTTTTTCGACTCTTTAGGAACTTATGGAGCAAAGAAAAAGGGTGTGTTTCAAATGAAGCAAAGTGCGTAAAGATTCAGCGTTTCTTGAGAAAACTTTGCGTCCTCTGCGCTCTCTGCGGTAAAAATCAGTCATATGCTAGCATCTTAATCAAATTTGTAATCATCCAACGATACACTTTGGCTAAACTTGACACTGTATTGTAATTATTTTAGGGAGCGTATTGATATTTATGAACCGAAAAGGTCTTTCTCTTGTGCTGGCAACATTGTTGGCACTCATCCTCTTACCCGCTTTATTTTCCATTTTAGGCAGAGCTCAAACAGCCTACGCCGCTACTTTTATCGTTAACATCTCCTTCGATGAAAATGACGGTGTTTGCGACAGTAGCTGCTCTATTCGGGATGCGATTTTTGTCGCTGGCGATGGTGACGACATCACCATTCCCGCAGGTAGCTACACGCTTTCTGCTACCAATGGCTCGTTGATCGTTACAGAAAACATTATCTTTAACGGCAATAGTGCTACTGATACCTTCATCGATGCTATGGGAAGCAGCTCGGTGATTAGCGTCACGGCCGGAACCGTTATTTTTAATAACCTAACGCTGCAAAATGGGGCTGCAATGGAAGGTGCTGGTATGCACATTAGCGGCGGGGCAACCAATGTGACGCTCAGTAACAGCGTAGTCGTTAGCAACAACGCCACAACCGATGGCGGCGGTCTCTTTGTGCAAAGTGGGGTGCTTACTCTGCAAGATAGTGAGGTTGTTACGAATACGGCCGTTTCTGACGGCGGCGGCATCTACTTAAATCGCGGGACACTCACCGTTGATAACAGCAATGTCAACTTCAACGTTTCAGACCGTGCTGGCGGCATCTTCGTCAATGATGACACAGCCAGCGCAACCCTCAATAGTGGTGAAATCTCTTTCAACACGGCAAACATTATAAGCGACACATTTTCTGGTGGTGGTATCTATGTGGCTGCGGGTTCAGCCATTATCAATGGTGGCGTCATTAGCGGCAATGCCGCTTTTCGTGGCGGGGGCATTTTGGTCAACTCCGGTGAAGCTACCATAAACGGTGGGCAAATCATCGACAACGAATCTAATTATGGGGGCGGTATTTATGTCCGCGAAGCGTCAGGTTTGCTGACGATTAATGATGGAGAAATCAGCCAAAATCGTTCAATTGCTAATGTTTTTGGCGGCGGTGCTCTGTACATCTTTCAAGGAAGCATCATTATGAATGGGGGTGTCATTTCTGCCAATACGGCCGTTAATGACGGCGGTGCTTTGGAAATTGGTGACCCTGCTGGTAGATTTACCCTAAACGCAGGAGAAATGAGTAACAACAACGCAGGCAGTATGGGCGGCGCCCTCTACATAGATGGAGGCACCTTAACCGTTACTGGCGGCATGATTGTTGGCAACAACAGCTTTGCTGGGGGTGGTGGCATCGCCTTAGATATGGGTAGCGATGCGACAATTGAAAATAGTGCCATTTTGAGCAACACAACGGCCGGAACCAACACGGGCGGCGGCATCATCAACGCCGGTACACTCACAATGAGTAATGTTACCCTCAGTGGCAACAGTGCCTTTAGCGGTGCGGGTTTAGCCAACAGCGGAACGGCCGTTCTCAACAACGTCACCCTCTCAGAAAACAGTGCCAGCAGCAGCGGCGGCGGCCTGAGCAACAGCGGCGGTACGCTCACCGTAGGCAACAGCATCATCTTTGGCAACAGCGCACCATCCAATGCCAACTGCAACGGCACAATTACCTCTATAGGCAACAATGTAGCTGATGCCGCCCAATGTAATGGTGAAATCGCTGCCAATCCACAATTGCAACCGCTGGCTTTAAACGGCGGCGACACGCTCAATTATGCTTTGGGTGCAGTCAGCTCTGCCATCGACGCAGGCAACAACGCCACCTGTGCCGCCGCAGACCAGCGCGGCAACTTGCGCCCCATCAACGGCACATGCGACATTGGTGCTTATGAAAACGGCATTGGCTTCTTCATTAGCGACGCATCCCTGACCGAAGGGGATGCAGGCAGCACGCAAATGAGCTTCATCGTTAGCCGCTCCTTCATAACAGACACCACCTACACGGTGGATTATGTGACGATGGATGGCACAGCATTAGCTGGATCGGACTATACGGCCGTTTCTGCCACCACCCTCACCTTTCTCTCCAGCGAGATGACCCAAACGGTGCAGATTGATATTTTGGGCGATCTGCTTGATGAAGATGATGAAATCTTCACCGTGCAGCTAGGGAATCAATCTATTGAAGTTGGGGTTGGGGATCATACGGGCGCAGCTACCATTTTGGATGATGATGCCCAACCATCTCTCACAATTGATGATCTGACCGTCATGGAGGGCGGTACGGCCGTTTTCACAGCCACCCTTTCCGCCGCCAGCGGCAAAACCATCACGGTTGATTACGACACAATGGACGGAACGGCCGTCGCTGGAGCAGACTACACCACCAACAATAACACGCTCACCTTCACCCCCGGCACGCTGACCCAAACGATAAGCATCAACGTCTCGGGCGACCTGATTGACGAATTTGACGAAACGTTCACCGTCGAATTAAGTAACGAGAGCAACGTCACCCTAGCAGACAGCAGCGGCCAAGCCACCATCACAGATGATGATGCTGAACCCACACTCACTATCGGCGATGTTAGCGTAACGGAAGGGGACAGCGGCACAACCATTGCCAATTTCCTCGTTACTCTTTCCGCCGCCAGCGGCAAAACCATCACCGTCGATTACATGACAAATGCAGACACCGCCACGGCTGGCACAGATTACCTGATTGCCAGCAATACGCTCACGTTTACCCCCGGCAGCGATTCAGAAATTATTAACGTTACTGTTAACGGCGATATAGTCGATGAATTCAACGAAACCTTCCAAGTAAACCTCAATAATGAGAATAACGTCATAGTTACAGACGGTAGCGCTGTCGGTACAATTAGTGATGATGATCCGTTACCCATTGTGACCATCAATGATGTAATCGTAACAGAGGGAGACAGCGGCACAGTAACGGCCGTTTTCACCGTGATGATTTCTGCAGCAAGCGAAAAGACAATCACCATCAATTACAGCAGCAGCGATGGCTCCGCGACGGCTGGCGAAGATTATACGGCCGTTCCCGCCTCCGTTCTCACCTTTAACCCTGGCGGGTCACTCAGCCAAACCATTAGCGTCATGGTAAACGGTGATGAAGATTCAGAGGAAAATGAACAGTTCTTTATCAACCTAACGGGCAGTGCCAACGCCACTTTAGGCAATAGTCAAGCCGTTGGCACCATCAGCAACGACGATGGGTTCACCCTATATTTGCCGTTTATTATCACACCTTAACGAGCGATTACGCTTCAAACAAAAAGCCCCTCGATCTGAGGGGCTTTTTTTTTTATACTCTTTTTTGTAACTTTCTTCGTAACCCGATCTTGCTATTTTGGTTGCGTGTACCCCGTACAAAATCAACACCCATCATTCAGGAGCGATTCTATTCATGAGTAAAAGAAAAAGTTTTGCCATTGGTTTGGCAATTAGCCAGGCGATTATTATTATTCCGCTGCTTTTCTGGCTGTTTCAGCACACGCCAGCCGTTTACGCCGCTGATTGGAACGTCGATACCTTTACCGATGCCGCTGATGGCAATTGTGGTGATGGCACCTGCTCCCTCCGTGATGCCATCACCCTTTCAGCCGCTTCCGACACGATTTTTCTACCTGCTGGCAGCTATGTGCTTTCTTCAACTTTAGGCCAAATTAACATTAACAAAACCATTACTTTAACTGGACAAGGAGCCACGGCTGCCGATACCGTTATTGACGGTGACAACGCCATTCGTCTTTTTAGCATCATATCTGGCATAACAACATTTACGAACCTGACAATGCAGGACGGACAACCGATTAGCGGCAACGGAGGCGCTATTGCAACCGTTGGTGCAGGCAGCATTACGCTGGACAACGCCATTATTCAAAATAGCATTAGCCTAGTCAATGGCGGTGGCATCTATTTGGCTGGCGGCACGTTGACGCTCATCAACAATAGCCAGATTTTGAGCAATACGGCCGTTGTCAGCAACCGTTCCGGGGGCGGCATCTACAGTAATCAAGGAGCAATTTTCCTTACAGATAGCGTCGTGGCTGGCAATAGTTCCCAGTTAGGTGGCGGCATTCGGCTGAACCAGTCAACCGCCCAATTGAGTATCGACAATAGTCAACTCCTCAATAATAGCGGCTTGAGCAGCGGCTTCCCCGGTGGGGCAATCAATACAGGTTCTGGTTCTGTAATCATGAACAGCGGCCTGATTAGCGGAAACACCGCTTTCCGTGGCGCAGGTGCAATGATCAATGCCGGCAGCTTCACGATCAATGGGGGCACCATCACTGACAATGAGTCTGACTACGGCGCAGGATTTTATGTGAGCACCTCAGCAGGTCTCCTTACCATAAACGACGGAGAAATTCGCGGTAATCGCTCAGTTGCCAACATATTTGGCGGTGGCGCACTCTATATCTTCCAAGGAAGTGTGGTGCAAAATGGGGGAGTAATTAGTGGCAATACGGCCGTAAACCTTGGTGGTGCAATGGAAGTGCGTCAGGGCAGTTTTGAGATGAATGGCGGCACAATCTCTGGCAACAGCGCCGGTAATTGGGGCGGTGCTATCTACAACGATCAGGGCTTTGTGACGATTACCAACGGGTCGCTTACCAACAATTATAGCCTGCTGGGTGGTGGGGCTATTGCCACGGGTGTTACCAGCAGCAACGTCATCAGTAACAGCGTCATCTACAGCAACAGCACCAGCATTACCCAAACTGGCGGAGCAATCTTGAATACCGGCGTACTTTCTCTCACCAACGTTACTTTGAGCGATAACTTTGCCAACAACGGGGGCGGCTTGCAAAATGAGGGCACTGCTACGCTAACCAACGTGACGATTTATGGGAATACGGCCGTTTCCAACGGCGGCGGCCTCAACGAAAACGGCGGCACGCTCAACGTCGTCAACAGCATACTTGCTGGCAACAGCGCAGCTACCGGGCCAGACTGCGCCGGAACCATTGTTTCACAAGGGTACAATCTCATTCAGGACAGCACGGGCTGCACCGTTGGAGGCGATCTGACAGGTAATATCAGCGGCGATCCGCTGCTGGCTGCGCTTGCGCTCAACGGGGGCAGCACGCTTAACCATGCGCTCACCAACGGCAGCCCAGCGATAGATGCAGGCGACAACGGCAGCTGCGCCAGCACCGACCAGCGCGATTTTGTGCGACCTATTGATGGAGATTGCGACATGGGTTCATACGAGTTCGGTTCGGTTCCTCCACCTACACCGACGCCGACACCCACCAATACAGCCACGCCTACGCCTACCAGCACACCGACAGCAACCAACACAGCTACG
>UOEU01000240.1_pt1 | contig 17106 bp, 12 predicted proteins | sample 1989311 | NCBI WGS metagenome assembly UOEU01 (sample SAMEA4712195, study PRJEB27164) | hydrothermal vent metagenome | biome: marine basaltic hydrothermal vent biome; feature: marine hydrothermal vent; material: mineral | place: Pacific Ocean | collected 2011-06-14/2011-07-23 | depth 1719 m | reverse complement strand
CCGCCAAACTTTCCTGCAATAGTGGACTATCTGAGAAATCAAAGCCCAAAAGATGACCAATGTATTGCGCCTGCGTCAAAGCTTTTGTTTCGCCGCCGTTAAATTGAGACGTTATCCCACGAACAAGTTTTTCACGAGCAACGGCCGTACTGTTGCGACTGTGAATTTCAAAATGATTCACAAACAGATCACGAATCAAGGAATACGGCCGTTGACTCATGCTGCGCTCCGCACCACCTCGGAACAAAGCCACTTTATCCGGCCACAGCCCCAACATCCGCTCAAATTCATAAAGCAGCCGCGATTTTCCCAACCCCGCCGCCCCTACAATCGTAACAACCTGAGCCGTTCCCCCCTCAATCGTCATTTGCAGAGCATCCTGCAGCTGTCCCATCTCCTGCGACCGTCCCACCATGCGCGTTTCCAAAAAGCTCGTTCCCCGATTCCCCCGTTGGAACGCATGTGGCTTTTCCCGCGTAATCACATACGCACGTCCATTAGCCGTTTTGCCATTAAACGTCAATCCATCACGCACTTCAACATCAAAATAAGGATGCACCTGTTCGTAAATTTGATGAGAAACCAATACCCCGCCAACCGGCGCTAGTTGTTCCAACTGATGAGCCACAGTTACCGTGTCGCCCATAATCGTGCTCTGATCACTGCTGCCTATAGCCCGCAGCAGCACAGAGCCATAATGCAGCCCAATTCGCATACGCAACGCCTGATTTTGCGGCAACGAACTAATCATCTGGCGCAATGCCCCCTCATTAAACAATGCAAGCTCCATTTGCATATCGAGTGCCGCCTGCACCGCCCGTTCCTGATCATCTTCATGAGAAACCGGCAGGCCAAAAAAAGCAATTACCGCATCCCCAACATGCTTATCTACCTGTCCACCCCAAGAAGTAATCACGCCATCCAGCTTTTGCCAAACGGCGTTAATCATATCCCGCACCTCTTCCGCATCCATCAATTCCGACAGGGTCGTGAAGCCAGACAGGTCAGCAACCAAAACCGCACCCTGAATTTGTTGAGGGGCAGACAATGGTTCCGCCAAGGTATTCAATTGCTCATGCAAAATAGCAATAGCCAAATTCGCCACATCGGCATTCAAGACAGACCGCTGGGCTTCCAAGGCTAAAATTGCTTGTTCAACTTCTTGACGAATCAACACAACAACTCGATATCACCTAAATTTATTGTCCGTAGCCGCAGTTTATTACCGCGTACAAAGAGCGCAGCAAGAAACTTGTCAAGGACAATATTCACATTTTGAACTATGCCGATGTTTGTTTTTATTTCCGGTTTGAACATTTTCTCAAAGAGTATTATAAAGCGTCTGGCTGGAAACAACGAAACTGGATTAGCTTAAACAGTGTAACATTGCTTTCATTTTAGTGCGCCCCCATATTTGGAAAACTAAAGATTCTGACTCATTACGCACTACGCTATACTTTTAATAACTCCGGCGCATCGCTACAAATCCCATCCACCCCAAGCTGTTGCAGGGCGGCGATTTCAAACGGCCGTTCCTCATGCCAGCAAATAATACCAAGCCTAGCTTCCCGCACCCGCTGAATCCATTCTAGGGTAAGCAATTTGTGTGGTTCAGTCGCTTGCCGCTCCCAACAGGGGTGAACGTAGGTTGCGCCTACCGCCTGTGCCAAGGCAACTGCATCCATCGTAGTCGAGTTGAAAAGTATGCTGGTAACAATATCCGCATCCATCGTTTTCACATCCGCCACCCAATCAGGACGAAAAGAGCCGACCATAATTTGCCGATACAAATCCCCTTCTTGGATCGCTTTCACTACAGGCTCAACTACCCAATTCCCTTTTAACTCCAGATACAAACCTACCCCATGTTCTTGGCAGCAGGTAATGGCTTCATCTAACGTCAAAATCGTTTCCCCACCCCCCAAATCTATCGCTTTTATCTCAGGTAACGTCAACTCTGTTAGGCTGAAAATGTCCTGTCCTAGCCTTCTAATATCGGCCGGATGGCTAATGACAGGGATGCTATCGGCACACATTTGCACATCGAGTTCTACCATGTCTGCGCCTAACTCAGCCGCTTTGGCGATGGCAGCCACGCTGCTAGGGGGAGCGACCAAGGATGCGCCGCGATGGGCGATTCGCAAAACGCGCCGCTCGGCTGGGGGAATGGTGCGCTCTAACTCCGCCACCCACCACGCCACCCGCTGCGGTATCCATTCAAATAAGGTTGCCCAAGGAATGAGCATTTTGCTGGAGATGGCAAAGGTTTTACTGAAATTTAGACTGGGTTCAAAGGCTAATCGCTCTAAATGGGTATGAACTAGACGGTCAGCTAGAGGTGAAATTTGGATAAGCTCTTTGAAAAGGGGCGTGATCCAAACGCCGCCAACGCCTGCGTAACGAGTACAGGCATTGGCAGTTACGCTTGCACGCGCTTCTAGCCAGCGACGACTAGGGGCAAATGCGTGTTTGCCAGATTCTGAGAAGAGGGTCAAACGCTCTTCCGTCATGGGCAGCACCCCATCTACTGCCATATCGTGATACCCACCGTGCCAGCTTGCTTCTGCCTGTACAACACGGCCGTTACCATCCAAATAGACCCACACATGCTCCAATTCATACAAATGCTGGATGTCCCAATCCCACCAAATAGCGTATTCGATGGCAACGACCACCCCGTCTTCACCTAGCTCAATCTGTCGTGGAAAAGAGGTCGAAGGCTGACTTTCCCGAAAAATGGTATAGCCCACCACCGAAGGCAAAAAAGGTTCCAGCGCGTCGAATTGAAGAATTGGCGCGTAGCGGGCTGCTAATTGATGGTCAGTCGTTGCTTGCTGCTCATGATTGGCAAAAAGGGAAACGGCCGTTGGTTCAGGTGTTATTGGAAATATGAAAGATTGTTGGCTGGATTGGCTCATATTTTTTCCATAATGGTTTGGATAAGTTTGAAATCAGATTCCGCATTATATCTTCGTAGCTGTACAGCGAATCCTTGGGGCGTAGAAAGCACCTACACGCCGAAAGAAACATTGACATAAAGTTTGTTTCTTAGTAGATGTTTGTCAAAAACTGTGTGTAGCGGCGGCTGAGCCTGTCGAAGCCAAAGCGGTTCGCGCCACCCGCCTCTCCCTTCGACAAGCTCAGGCTACGGCTACCTGTATAGTTACTCGACATAAAAGAAAGCAGAGCTTCATTTCTCTGTTTCATTCAAATAATGGGTAATGCGAATCAGTTTGCCAACAATGATGGTAGACCCATCTGGCCCAGGGATGGGTCGCCCAGGCGTCCCCTGCCCAGTGGAGATGTAGAGTGCGCTATCAGGCCCAATAGTAATATTAGTAGGTGCGTCAATCCCCTCTGCCAGCACCCGAGGCGGGCAGCCATCCGCTGGATATAAAATGACACGTCCACTAAAGCGCAGATAGCCCCCATGTACCGGAACCGCTTCTGGGTCGTAAAGATCAAATTCCGATGGGATAAGCTCAGTAGGTGAAGTTGCCATTTCAACAACGTAAATATTTTCGGCCGCATCAATTGCTACATCTACCGCTGTAGTCAGATTCATGATCTCGTCTGTGATTTTGCCCGTAACAGGATCAACTCGCACTATTTTGGAATCTCCCGCGACAAATGAGGTGATGTCGTCAATACTACTCGCTTGTTCGTCAAACAGATATCCTGAAAATAAGGCAACAAGCAAATCGCCAGTCTGGGGATCTATTGTCAGCCCCGCAGGCACAGCTTGCTGACCGCTGTCCAATAACGGGAAGTTCACGATATTCTGAAATTCACCACTGAATGAGATCTCAATAAGCGTATTGAGACCGCTCTCTACTGCAAATATCTTTTGCTGGTCACGATCAAAAACAATTCCATTCATGTTATTACGATCAGCCAAGGTAAGCCCAATCCTTCCCTCTGGACTAATTACATGAAGTGCCATACTGTCACTTAGGCCACCGTCGTCCACCGATAGAAATAAACGCCCATCACTGTGCAACAACAAATCGCTAGGGCCGCTGACCTCGTCCCGTCCGGTACCATACGCTGAAAAGCCATTGTATGTCATGAAATGGCTGAACCAGCGTTCAACTTCAGCTTCGTCTTCAAAGTCCCCATCACCATTTAGGTCAGTAAATTTAGTAAGTTTGCCATCCCACTTTGTTGGATCAAGCAGATGAAGCCCCGTTCCCGCCTCAGCGACATATATTTCCCCTGTTGTAGACACCGCCACCCCACGGGGGTTTTCCAGACCTGTGAGGATGGTCTCTACAATCGGGCTACTCTCTTTAGATAGTCCGAAAGAGCTACAGCCTACCAGTACAAATAGAAATGTTGCCACCACACCAGCAACTTTGCAATGGAATTTCAAGCGGCTGCAACTAATTCCAAAGAAGGGAGCGTTCAGTTTTCTTGTCAAAAAATTGGCCCTTTTCCGTCTTGAATGCAAGATTTGTCCTGTCACCAGATTTCAGGTGTAGAGATGGGTCGGCCAACAAATAAAAGTGAGAATCTTCGATTTTCACATCAATCAAGTTGTCACGTCCTAGCGGCTCGATGTCGTGAACCTCACCTGGGATGCCCTTACTATCAATAACGATATCTTCAGGACGAATACCCATTACTACTTTGCCCTTGCCAGCCGCCTTTTCCCCTAGATCGGCAGGTACGACCATTTCGAGGCCTTTGCCACGGGCCTGGTAAGTGCCGTTTGTTTGAGAAACCTCAACTTCAGTGAAATTCATAGGAGGGTTGCCCACAAAACGAGCAATGAAAAGCGTACGCGGCCGATTATACACTTCATCTGGGGTGTCATAGGCGTGCAGCCGACCATCACTTATGACAGCAATCCGGTCGGCCATCGTCATCGCTTCCACTTGGTCGTGGGTAACGTAGATAGAGGTGATGCCCAATTCTACTTGCAGCCTTTTGATTTCACTGCGCATGGTGAGACGCAGACGTGCGTCTAGGTTAGATAGTGGTTCATCAAACAGCAACAGCCCTGGTTGTTTAACCAAAGCCCGGCCAAGGGCAACGCGCTGCTGCTGACCCCCAGACAGATTTGCTGGTTTTCGATCCATCAAGTGGCCGATGCCCATTGTGTCAGCCACCGTCTGCGTTCGCTCTTTCATCTCTGGCTTGGCTGTTTTCATAAGCTTGAGAGGATAACTGATATTCTCAAAAACGGTCATATGCGGGTAGAGAGCATAGCTTTGAAAAACCATGCCAATGTTACGATCTTTGGGCGCTACCTGATTAACAATGCGGTCGTCAAAACGGATGGTGCCGCCCGTTGGTTTATAGATATCGGCAACCATCAATAATGTGGTGGTCTTGCCGCAGCCCGAGGGCCCCAGAAAAACAACAAACTCGCCATCCCGAATATCCAGATTGATCTTATCAACCCCCACTACATCACCCCATTGCTTAGAAAGGTTCTCAAGTACTACTTTCATAATTCTCTCCTTAACAGATATTTCAAATTCAAGGAACATGAGCTATTAATCTTAATACCCACGAATCACGATCCACCTTTGCTGCCGCCAGCGTAAATGCTTAACAACAGGTCTTGGGTGAAGATAAAGAAAAAGGCGACCGGGACAAGTTGAAATAACCCCACGGCCGTGACTGCACCCCAATCCACAGCCACTGTGTCACCTTGGAAATTTTGCAAATAGACTGACAGAGTCGCCTGCTGGCCAGCACCAATGGTGAAAGTCTTGGGGATTAGCCAGGCGTTCCAGCCAGAGATGAAAGCGAACAGAGCCAGCGCGGCCATACTCGGCTTGATGGTCGGTAAAATGATCTGCCACCACACTTGTAAGCGGTTAGCGCCGTCAATCAGAGCCGCCCGTTCCATATCCCAAGAGACGTTGTCAAAAAAACCTTTCATTAACCAGATACCAAAAGGCATCTCGAAACCAACCATCACCAAGCCGACGCCCAGGATCGTGTTATACAGCTTAAAGGCGCGCAACACGAAAAAGATACCGATCAGTAAGGTTACACTGGGGAAGGCGTGCAGGATCAGCGTTAGTGAGAGAAACGGTCTGCGCCCGGGAAAATTCAAGCGGGATAAAGCGTAACCAGCCAATGCGGAGACCAAGACCACCGTAACGGTCATGAGCGAAGCGATCAGAAACGTATTGAATGTCACCCGCCAGATGCTGGGATAACCGCGACCGAAGGGAGTCTCTATCAGGAAGCTAAAGTGTTCCAATGTTAGATTCCCTACTGGCAACAACCCCTCAGTCCGGGTTGAAAAAGAGCTAAGTAACAGCCAGAAATAGCCCATGAACATAGGTAAAACGCTCAGAACCAATATTATATAGGGCGTGGTTGCCCGAATTCTTTGCCTAAGTGTCATATTGCAGTACCTCTATTTTAATATTAGATTAAATCGATCTTAGGCTCCACCACCAGATCATCAAACTTGAACACTCTCATGTAAGTTACTGCGGCAGACACCCCAATGATCACTAAAATTACTGCCCATGCTGCACCATACCCCCATTGGGTATTGCCAGCTTCTGTAGATAATGCTAGGTGATAAGCTCGCAACGCCCATACCTCGGTTTTAAACAATCCTGGACCACCACCCGTGAGTAGCAAAATTTGCTCGAATGAGGTCAATAATGAGAGGGTTTGGTAAGTAAGTACGAACAAGATCGGCCATCTGATCATCGGTAAAATGACGTATCGGATGGTTTGCAAGGTTGAGGCACCGTCCACCTTGGAAGCTGTCAAATAGTCCCTAGGGATCGCCTCAATTGCCGAGGTGAAGATCACCAAACCAAACGAGGCACCGATAAATCCGTTGACCAGAATAACGAAAAGCCAAGGGTTGGACAGCAACAGATTATCGCCAGATCCCAGCCCAAGAGGAACCAAGAATTGGTTGATGATGCCAATGGGCGCGCGCTGGGCAAGCCGACGCCACATCAAGATATATATGACGGAAGGCGTCAGGCGGGGCAACAGCCACATTAAGCGGAAAAAGAAGCCTGCCCGACGATTAATGTGGGTGGTGAGTAAGGCGATGATCAGCGCACTACCGAAGTTGAATAGAGTCAGTGTCGTTAGCACATAGAAAAATGTATTGCCCAAGAATTTGGTAAAAAACCTATCCCCCAGGATCCTAGAATAGTTGTTCAGACTCCAGTTGATTGGCAACCACCATTGCAAGGTACCAAAGTTTGCTGATTTCAGATCGGAAAAACTAAGGATAAAGAGAATAATTACTGGAATGAAGAAGAAAAACAGGATCAGAAATGCCGCCGGTGACATAAATGCCCAGGCTGTTAGCCTGCTGCGCAACCATGCGCCAAACGCAAACCTCTTTTCTGTAGGGTCAAGAGGGGAGAAAGGGGGGATCCCCCCTTTCTCTTCTCTGTTCATAATACTCATGAGATGAACCTCTTTGTAACGTAACGGTTGTGCAAGTGGAGCTAAATCGTGCAAACTAACCTTGAAAGACAAGATTTTTAGATGTAATCAATGGATGTTTTGCGCCGTTTTTTATCGAATTGCATTTGATTGCACAACCGTTACGTTTAATTGTTACTCAAGGACGATGATCTCATCGGATGATGATCTCATCACCTAATTCATTTTGGAGTGACTCTACGACGAAATCAACAGCCTCTTGGGCAGTGAATTCACCGACCTGCACGGCTGAAAGCGCATCGAAAGTGACTTGCTTGACAGTCCCCCAGTTAGGGTTGTTGGGTAGGTAACTTGTGTAGTCTAGCATATAGGTCACGGATGCTAGAAAAACATCGCTGGTGTACGGTTCATAACTGGATTGAGTGGTAAGAATGGCCAGATGGGCGCTGTTAATGGCATGCCGAGTATTGGCCTCATCGGTGGTCGCCTTGGCGATCAAAGCTAGGGCCAGGTCGGGATTCTCACTCTGGGAACTGATCAGATAAGCTAGGGGGTGCGACAGTGTGGTCGGGGAGCCACCAGCTTCGCCAGCGGGGTACAAGCCATAGCCCCAGTTTTCGAACTGGTACTCTTGGCCGCCACGGTCGCCAGTCCACTGGTCGGCCCACTCGGCCCACTGCCAGGTACCGCCAGCCCAGAACAAGACGTCACCGCCGGAGACAGCGGGATGGTAACCATCACCCCAGCCTGCACCAAGGAAGCCATATGAGCCGTCGCCAGCCAGGCCGCGCTCGAAGAACTCGTAGAATTTCAGCCCGGCTTCGGTATCGTAGATCAGTGTGCCGGTGTCAGCCTCAATGGTCTCTCCGCCGAAGGCGTAGTAAACGGCCGTAAAGTCATCCCCATTCGAAGGGCGCATCCAAAAGCCCATTCCAGGTTCTATGACACCCGCGGCTACTGCTGCTTCGGCCGTGTCTAGCATATCACTCAATGTGAAATTGCCGGCTATGATTTCGTCGGCCAGCCCCTCAACGCGGGCATCGTCCCAACCTGGAACCGAAGCCAACAGGTTCTTGTCCCAGTAGATTGGACGGGCTTCGGTGTCCTGAGGGATTCCCCAGCGCTCGTCCTTGAAGGTGACCGAGCCCCAAAGCGATTCAATCATGGCATCAAACTCAGGGTAGTCTGCGATCACGCTTTCGATTGAAATGATGCGGCCAGCGGTCGCTTCAGTACCGATGAACTCATGACCGGTCAGCACGATATCAGGCGCTTCTCCGCTTTCGAATGCCAATGCATACTCTTGCATGATGTCGCCAAAGCCGGTGTTGTCCTGAATGGTTTCGACGACAACGCGACGGCTGTCTCCGGCGGCTTCTAGGTCGGCATTAACATCGGCTACGGCATCTAGCAGGTTATTGCAACGCCAATCTTCTGTGGGTGGTTTGGCACGACAACGAGCGACAACGGTGACTAGTTCAATGCCAGCAGCCTCTTCAGCCATGGCTTCTACTTATACCACGCGGGTCACTTCGATTTCTTCCGTAATGGTTTCGCCCTCTACTATGCGAGTTACTTCGATAGTTTCTGTAACCGTTTCCCCTTGCACTTCTACCACCCGCGTTACCTCAACGGTTTGTGGGGAGCAAGCTACCAAGAATAGCCCAGTCAGAAACAGGGCAAGAATAAGAAATGTTCGTTTGCGTAACATATTCTGTTCTCCTCAATTTCATATATATAGATGTTTTTCAAGACGATAAACAAAACGGTTTGTCCCAATGGGGACGCTTGTTAACTTTCGATACCATCACCTCCTTATTTTGCCCGCAGCGGGGCGGTTGATTCGCGCACGATAAGCTTCGGTTCTATTAGTTGTGCTTCAATATTTTTATTACCTTCGATGATGGCTGATAGCATTTTGGCAGATTCACGCCCAATTTGGTACGTTGGCTGATGTACCGTTGTTAATGCTGGGTGATAAAACGAAGCGATGTCCAGATCGTCAAATCCGACAACTGAAATATCGTTGGGTACGTCGATCCCCTTTTTTAGTAAGGCGTTGATCACGCCGATGGCCGTCATGTCGTTGAAGCAGAAAACGGCCGTTGGTGGTTCGGGCAGTGCCAATAATTGGTCAACAGCACGAACGCCTCCCGTAAATCGCTCGTCGCCAGCTACGATGTAGCGATCATCCAGCGGTATGCCATGTTGCTTAAGCGTCTCTTTGTAACTGGTTAACCTTAATTGAGCCGTCTCATAATCATGCGCGTGCCGGACATGGGCGATGCGACGATGGCCGAGGTCGATAAGATGTTCGACGGCCAAACGCGCTCCCAAACTCTTGTCAGCCGAAACGGAAAAAGGATGTCGCGGGCAGTTAATCAAGACAGCGGGCATAAGTTTGCGGTGGGGGAAAGAGAGGTACTCATTATCCATCACTGAGCCAGCGACAATAATGCCTGCCAGTCGTCTTTCATAAAAGGCGTTCAGCAATGTTCGTTCACGCTGTTTATCGCGGTAAAAGCTACTTACGAAAATATGATAATTGTTGGCGACAGCAATGTCTTCAATACCGGCAATGATGTCTGAGTAAAAAGGGTCTAGAAAATCGGCAATAGCAACGCCGATTGTGGCAGACCGTTTTCCTACTAGAGCGCGAGCAATACCGCTGGGAACGTATCCCATTTCTTTGGCCAAGGCATGAATTTGTTTTTTGGTGTCATCACTAATGCGTGGGTGGTTGTTCAAGGCGCGAGACACGGTTGAGGGGGATACATTGGCCTTTTGGGCAATGTCTTTAATTGAAACGGACATAAAATCTCCTTTTCGCCCGCGCCAAAGCGCAAACGTTTGCACAAGCAGGTAAATTTTTTTTGTACACGGTGCAAACGTTTGCACAAACGATACCTGATTTATTTTTTGTGTCAAATTATTATTGAAATTGACCATTAGTAACTGTCTTGAATTATTTGCCACCTTAACAGTAAAATGAAATGGCTGTACAAATGAGGAAATTGAAAAAAGGAGTTTCCTCATGGCAATTTGGTTTTTTTAACACGAATTCTGAAACTATGCTAGAATTTCAGGATGATTTTCATGGATTGGTGGGGTACGGTAAGAAGGAAGATGCAGCGGGTGGGTCGTTTTTTAACGGTCGTTTTCCTCCTGACGTTCATACTGTTGTTGCTGGCTCCCACACAATCCGAGGCTTATGCTCAGCAAGGAAGAGAGGGACTACGTCGTTCAGACAGTAGTCCAGAAGCGATGCTTCTTTCTCCCATTTGGGGGCCAACCATTCGCCAATGGTCAACCTACATTACTGTTTTAGCAGAAACGCATGGGCTAGACCCAGACTTTATTGCCGCTGTGGTGCAGGAAGAGTCAGATGGTGCTATCGACGGGGTGAGTTTTGTTGGCGCGGTGGGGCTGATGGGCGTGATGCCCCAGGGTCCTGGGTTAGAATGGCGACCTACCTCTGAAGAATTGGTCAATCCTAATGTGAACCTGCGCTGGGGAGTGGCTATTTTGGCTGAAGTTGTGCGTCAGGCTGGGGGGGATTTGGCTTCGGCGTTGGCCGCCTATAGCGGTGGCTGGGAATATGCCAACAGCAATGTGCCGCGAGCGTATGCAGCCAGCGTGCTGGACAATTATGCCAGAGCGGTTTTGGTTCGTAATGGCATTTCGCCCGATATTGCTGCACAATGGACGATTGCTGTTGAAATTGAGCGTGGGTATGTGCCAAATGAGCCGCTTCTGGTGCTTGGCGATCAGCCGATTTCCGGCCTGTACACCTATGCTAAACATCAGGTTTATGATTACGTTGATGAAGACGGCCGTTCCTATTACATCAACGGCTATGTTGTGCCGGTTGCCTTAATTGCTCCCGTAGACCCAGACCCAAACAGCACGACATTTGGGCGCGGGGATGAAATTGATTTACAGTTGCAAGTGCGCCTTGGCGAAGATGTTGTAAAGATTGACAGCAGTAATCCACGCATTATTTTGGCCTGTTTGCCTAGCTTGAGTCGTTTGCGCGGCATTGCAAGTACGCGCTGGTTTGCCCCTTCTGGCTGCCCTGCCTGGCATCGCTAATCCATCATTCACTCATTTTGTAGGAAAAGCGAACTGCTTTTCCCGTCTCATTCCCACGTTCTACGTGGGAATGTCCGCTGAACGCTCTGCGTTCACTCGACGCAGAGCGTCTTGGAAGCGCATTCCACGCGGAGCATGGAACGAGGAGGATGAACAATTACCATTTTATTTTGCTTATGCCAACACCTTTTATGCACCTGCATATTGCTGAACAAATTCTTGAACAAAGCTCTGTGAATGGAAACGGCCGTTTGCAAACGTTGCTCACAGCGGAGTGGCCTGCGTTTTATCTGGGCAGCGTCGCGCCAGATGTCAATGCCATTTCAGATATTTCTCGTGAAGGAACGCATTTTTATAAAATGCCGCCGGATAGGCAAGAAATGGCTTATCCGACTATGTTGAAAATGGTTCCGCAGCTAAATAATGTGTTGGTGATGCCTGCGGCGCAGGCGGTTTGTGTGGCGGCTTACAGTGCTCACCTGATGCTTGATCTAATCTGGCTGCGAGAGGTGGTTTACCCGTACTTCTATCTGCCCAAAACGTTGGGCAGCCGCCAACAACGGGAAATTATTCATTTTACGCTGCTCACATTTTTGGATACGCTTGCCCTGCAGGCATTGCCGAAAACGGCCGTTTCCACTCTAGCTGCAGCAACCTCCCGCCACTGTTTGCCATTTATTGAGGATAATTTACTGCATCAATGGCGCGACATGCTGGTTGCTCAACTACAGCCCGGCGCACCGATTAAAACGGTTGAAATTTATGCTGAGCGATTGGGCATGTCGGCGGCTGAATTTGATGCCAATTTACAAAACAAGCAGTGGATGCAGACGCATCTATTTGACAAGATTCCGGTAGACAAGGTGCAGGCTGTTCTGCAAACGGCCGTTCCCCAAAGCCTTGATCTTATTAGCAACTATTTGAAGGACAAATTAACCCAATGACCCACTTACTCACTCTTTCTAAACCTCGTGACACGGTGCAGGCACGTTTCCCTGACGGGCGTGCCTTTGATGCGCCTATTGGAACCCCGATTGAAGATTTTATGAAAGCGGCACGCCCTGTAGTAGACAGCGGTATTGTTGCTGTGCTTAAAAATGACAAACTGCGCGAGTTATCCCATAAACTGACGGAGGATGCTACGCTTGTTCCCATTACCTCGGCAGATTCAGATGGTGCGCGTATTTACCGCCGCTCTCTGAGCTTTTTAATGATTGCTGCGGCTGCGGAAATATGGCCGACTAAAACAATTACCATTCAACATTCAATGCCTTTTGGGGGGTATTATTGTGAATGTGATGATTCTGGCTGCATTACGAGGGGCAATATACAAATGCTCAAGCAGCGGATGCAAGCATTGGTTGATGCTGATTTGCCCATTAAGCAAGTGCGTGTGCCACTGGATGAAGCGCTTGAAAGCTTTCGTAAGAACGGGGATTTGGAAAAGGCAAATTTGTTTACCAAGCGACGCAAAGATTATTTAACAATGTATGAGTTGAATGGGGTGCGGGATTATTTTCATGGCTTTATGGTTCCGCGCACTGGCTATCTGGAACTGTTTGATTTACGGCCGTATAAAGATGGCTATATTCTTCAGTTTCCACGCCGTCATGCGCCTAAAGTGCTGCAACCTTTTGAAGATGAACCCCGACTGGCACGCATTTTCCAAGAGTATGATGATTGGTTACGAATAATTGGATTGCCGAGCGTTGCTGCGTTGAATGCTGCGTTGACAAACGGCCGTATGCAGCAGCTCATTCTTGTGGCAGAAGCGTTCCACCAGCAGCAATTGGCGCAAATTACAGAAGAAATTGCCAGCCGCCGCAATGAAATAAAAATCGTTCTCATTTCTGGACCAACTTCCGCAGGCAAAACCACCTTTAGCAAGCGCCTTTCCATTCAGCTATTGGCTCAAGGTATCTTTCCCATCACCATTGGTATGGATAACTATTTTGTCAATCGAGATAAAACCCCGCGCGATGAGAATGGGGATTATGATTATGAGACGGTAGAAGCGCTTGATGTGCCTCTGTTTCGAGAACACCTCAAAATGTTGATGCAGGGGAAACGTATCCAACAGCCTATTTATAATTTCCATACGGGGATGCGTGAGGAAGGTGCCTCTTTACAGATTGGACCAGAGCATGTTTTGGTCATTGAAGGAATACATGGCTTAAATCCTAAGCTGGTGGAAGGGATTTCGGCTAATGCTTTGTATCGCGTCTTTATTTCTGCCTTTACACAGCTAAATTTGGATAAGCATAATCGGGTTCCAACCACAGACACACGCTTGCTGCGCCGCATTGTGCGGGACGCGGCGCACCGTGGCTACTCTGCAGCGGATACGATTGCCCGCTGGCCCAGTGTGCGCCGAGGTGAAAAGCGGCATATTTTTCCTTACCAAAATAATGCCAATCTTTTCTTTAATTCGGCACTGGTGTATGAACTGTCGGCCTTAAAACGGCTGGCAGAACCGCTGCTGCTGCAGGTGGAGCCTGGCACGCCAGAGCGCATTGAGGCCAATCGTTTGCTGGCTTTTTTGCAATGGTTTGATCCGATTCCTGAGTCGGGGTTGGAGCTGATTGCCAGCGATTCGATTTTGCGTGAGTTTATTGGTGGCTCTATTTTGGAGAAGTTTGAGCTTTGGCGTGGTGATTAGTCCGTTAGCAATGAAATTCTTGTGCAAAAACCAAGAAAATCATCAAAGATTACGCAGATTCACCAGATTTTTTAATCTTTTCAATCTGCGTAATCTGTTGATAAAAAGCCTTTTGGTTCAGGCTTGTCTAGGTTAAGAGAGGGTCAACGCTGGCAGAATAAATTTGTACAGGGCAAAAATGTCTAGGGCGATGAGTAGGAGTCCGATGCCTAGGGGCATGAGGTTGGCTAACAACGGCCGTTCTCGGCGAAACGGCCGTTCTAGCAGCAGCAGCCATGTGCCTAGCCCTAAAGAAAATCCTAAAGAAATAGGTATCAATGCGGGGAAGAGGTAGCGTCCTTGGTGCTGCACAAAGGTCATGTTGTAGCCGACGTGGATGCCTAGGGTGAGCAAAAAAGTCAGCCATAAAATAAGCATCGGCAGGCGGGAGCGAAACTGGGCAGGTATTTGGATGGTGGTAAAGCGGTGGAGGAAGAGTCCGACAACGGCCGTTGCCGACAAAGCCAGCAGTAGCCAATACACTTCACGCTGCATGGGAACCGCCATCCAGCCGAACTGCCCCCAAAAGCTATTGAACGTCGTCTGGAAAAAGCGTTCAATCGTTTCAGGTAGGCCATATTGGCTAATCCATTCCACCGTGCGGGGCTGTCCTACGACAACCGCATCATGTGCTGCTTTGCCCAGCACATCCAGCCCACCGTAGACAAAAATATTACGCACCCACCAGATTGCCCCGAGCAAGAAGGCAGGGGAAAAAAGCAGCACACCAGCCTGAAAAAGCCGCTGCCACGTCCCCCAATATTGCCACAGGAGCACGGTTGCCAGCACGGGAGCCATTAAGTAAACGGTTGCCTTGGTCAGAAAACCTAGCCCGAGCAACAGCCCCAAGCCAATTAGCCAACGGCGATCTTCTGCGTGATTACGAATGCTATTGTCTGTGACCCATCGCAAGGTGAAATAAAGCAGCAGGGCAATGAGCAGTTCAGAAAGAGTGTCGTTGTTGATGGAGGCAAGCATGGCAACGTGTTGGGGTATAAAGGCGACGAAAACGGCCGTTGTCCATGCCACCCATCGTGCCTGTGGAAAAAGCAGCCGAGCGATATGATATGCTAGAATAATAATAGCGACACCAATGAGTAGAGATGTGAGCCGCAGCGGCAGCAGTGCGCCGTCCGTTAAGATAAAAACAGGTGTGAGCAGAATGTAATAGAGCGGCGGTTGCCAATCTTCATACTCAATGGCGGCAATTGGGTATTCAGGTGCAAAGCGGGCATCTTTAATTTCTTCCAGATAGGTTTGATCCCAGTCGCCGGGAGAGATGACGGGTAAACGGCCGTTTGCCAATTGGCGAATATAGTTGTAATGGGCTGGCTCATCGGGCGCTTGCCAAGTAGGGACTTGGGTAGCATACAGCCCACCTACAAAGAGGTAGCCAAGTAAAATGAGCATAAGAGGCCATCTTTTTTGCAACATAGGTTAATCTTAACCAGTTCCTAAAATATGGCGAGTTTATTGGCGGGATCATTGGTTAAATAGAGGGCAATCGATGATCTAACGACCAGTCCATTAGTACCATAGAGCAATTGGGGTATTTTAGGTACACTGGTACTATCTGGTTAGTAACTGTATGATTTCAATAATGTTAGTTTTGTCCAAAATTAAAAACGGGCAAACCTTAAGTCCTTGTAGTTGGATTTATTGCCAGAGAATAGGATGATGAATTCCAACCTCTTTCCCCTCAAAAAAAAGCGAATTGCTGCCTATACGGCCGTTCTGTTTTTGCTTTTCATTTCCCGCTTTGTCTTAAATAGTTCTAACTGGGTTGGGTCAGCCACCCTGCATATGGTCATGGAATTTTTGTCGGCTAGCTTTGCACTCTTTGTTGGCACTTTGTCGATGGCACGATTTTATACCAGACAAAACAGTGCTTACTTTTTTATTGGCGTTGGCTTTATTGGGGCCGGCTTGCTCGATATTTATCATGCAATGTTTATTGCGACTTTAGGGTTAGGGGAGCTAACGGCCGTTTCCTTACAAATATGGCGGCGGAATCCATCTTCCACTTTTTTATCAATATTTATAATGGGCAGTTGGCTAATTTGGCAGCGCACCAAGCGGCTGGGTGAGCAGACCACACGCTACTACCTCATTGCTGCTTTACTCGCTTTCATAAGCCTCATTATTTTTGTTTTGATTCCCCAACCGCCGCTTTCTTCATCACTCTATTTGCCCGGTCGCGCGATGGCTCTGGTTGCCGCCACTTTTTTCCTCATTGCCCTTATTGGTTATATACGTAAGCAAGCGTGGCAGCAGGAGCCATTTGATCATTGGCTGGTGATCGCTCTCATTATCAATGTGGGCGCACAGGCATTATTTTTGTTTTTTGCCCGCGTTCCGTTCGATGCCTTATTTTTTACGGCCGTTTTGCTCAAGCTTATCGGCTACGTGTGCCTGCTAATTGGCTTGCTAACAAGCGTGTACACTATTTTTAAGAAAGCAGAGCTTGTTGCAAACAGCCAACTGCATGCCAATGAAGCACTTCAGCGAGAGGTTGCAGAACGTAAACGTGCCGAAGCGGCCGAACAAGAACAGCGCAACTTAGCCGAAGCGTTACGCCAGGTAGGGTTGGCTCTCAACTCCACACTAAACTTTGATGAATTGCTCGATAAACTGCTAGACCAAATTGGGCTGGTGCTGCGCTACGATACGGCCAACATCATGTTGGTGCATCGAGATGAAATCGAAATTGTGGTAACCCGTGGATACGATCCCACCAAGGTGCTGCGCCAGCCGCGTCACTTTCCTGTCGAATCGCGTCCGAGTCTGATCAAAATGAGTAAAACGGCCGAACCGCTCATCATTCCCGACACCTTTGAAGCAGGCGATCTGTGGGTTGATCCTGAGCTTTCCCTCCATGTTCGCTCTTGGGCTGGCGCGCCAATCATTGTGGAGGGTGAAGTTGTTGCCTT
>UOEU01000538.1_pt1 | contig 17666 bp, 27 predicted proteins | sample 1989311 | NCBI WGS metagenome assembly UOEU01 (sample SAMEA4712195, study PRJEB27164) | hydrothermal vent metagenome | biome: marine basaltic hydrothermal vent biome; feature: marine hydrothermal vent; material: mineral | place: Pacific Ocean | collected 2011-06-14/2011-07-23 | depth 1719 m | reverse complement strand
TCCCCACAACAAAAATTATTCGGTATAATACGCGGCGTGATTACTAAAAGAACAAACGAACAGTGGTTGACTGAGCTTGTGCCAAGCCATCCACAATATGAAACGGCCGTTGCCGACTTAAGCCAAATTTTGCTCAAAGGATTAAAACGAGGCTTGCTCTCCCAAATACGCACCTCTGCTCTGGAATTTGACACCCAAGCAGAAGATTTTGCCCAAGAAGCCGTGCTCAAAGTGCTCGACAAAAAAGAGACATTTGCTGGGCGCAGCAAATTTACCACGTGGGCGCACAAAATCGCTATCTCCGTGGCACTCACCGAACTGCGGCGCAAGCGTTGGCAAGACAGCTCCCTCAACAGCCTGACCGAATCGGACAGTGGTGACTACACTCCCAGCTTTGTTGCTGATACAGCCCCCACCCCAGAAAACAAAACGGCCCGCGCCGAACTGCTCACCTATGTGCAAAAGCTTATCGAAGATGATTTGACTGAGCGGCAGCGCACCGCCCTCATCGATTCCATTCTTGAAGGGAAAACAACCAACCAAATTGCCCAAAAGCTAAATATGAAGCCCAATGCCGTTTACAAATTACTGCACGATGCTCGTGTACGGCTTAAGAAAAGTTTAGCGCGTGACGGCTATACGCCGAGCGATATTTTGCAAGTGTTCAATTAGCAACCTGATTATCAAGGTAAGAACCGCAACATCAAACCCATCAAACAAAGCGAATACTATCCTTCATTACCACATCAACCATTATGACTAATTGGAACAAGTTTAAGAATTTATTTAGCAAAGCAAAACAACCCATGAACGAGCCAAACCCATCGGCAGGATACCCCTTGTCAGAAAAAAATATAACAAAAGATGCACTTGTCGATCTCATGCAGCGTTTGGAAAAAACAAGGGAAGGTTCATATTCATGCGCGGAAGCATTTGCTTTGTTAGATGAATATGTGGAGCTTGTCGCCGACGATGAAGAAGTGGCTAAATTAATGCCTTTGGTAAAAAGCCATATTGATATGTGCCCAGACTGTAGCGAGAGTTTTGAAATGTTGTTGCGTATTCTAAAAACGGCCGATTCTGAAGTATAATCAGCCTCCCTTTAATACCTTTGCAATGAAATACTTGTACAGTGAATAAGAAAATCATCAAAGATTACGCAGAACCTGTCACTTCGGCTTCGCTCAGTGTAGGCTATGAGCTTGTCGAAGGATTTACCAGATTTTCTAATCTTTTCAATACTTCGGCTTCGCTCAGCACAAGCCTGCGTAATCTTTGATAAAAGCCTTTCTGGTTCTGGCTTGTCTAGGTTTAAGGAGTAAAAAGATGGCAAAAGCAATCTGGAATGGCACGGTATTGGCAGAAAGCGACCGAACCGAGATGGTTGAAGGAAATCATTACTTTCCGCTCAGCTCTATCAACCGCGAATATTTCAAGGAAAGCCACCACACAACCGTTTGCCCTTGGAAAGGTGTTGCCAACTATTTCTCAATCGAAGTAAATGGACAAAAAAACAAAAATGCGGCTTGGTATTACCTCTCACCCAAAAACGCTGCCAACAACATTAGAGATCATGTCGCCTTTTGGCAAGGCGTAAAGGTCGAATCATAACTATCCGCACGACGAACCCATTTACCCTTCAAGTTTTTGCCAACGACCCTGCCTTTAACCAAGCAGCCACCCGTCTGCTAACGACGCTGGCACAAGATGCTGTCGCTCAAAACGGCCGTTTCTCTATTGCGCTTTCAGGGGGCGGTACGCCTGCTGGGGTGTATCAACTGTGGGGGGAACGGCCGTTTGTCGATGAGATGCCTTGGCACAACACTCACCTGTTTTGGAGCGATGAGCGGCTCGTGCCGCCAACCGATACCAGCAGCAATTATGCTCAGGTAGCCAGCCTCTTGCTCAAAAATGCCCCCATCCCCCCAGAAAACATCCATCGGGCAAAGGGAGAGCTGGAGATGGAAGCGGCCGTTGCCGACTACACCCATCAGCTACAGACCTTTGCCACCCGCTGCACAGCCCCCATTTTTGACGTTGTTCTGCTGGGAATGGGCAGCGATGGACACACCGCCTCCCTATTCCCCAATTCCCCATTACGCCAACCGGAGCTTGTTGTGGGGGTGACGGCAGATTATAACGGCCGTCCAGCACAGCGGATCAGCTTTACCCCACTGCTCATCAATTGCGCTCGGCACGTCATTTTTCTAGTAAAAGGAAGTGGTAAAAAAGAAACGTTACAAAAAGTGCTTTACGGCCCTTACCAGCCCGACAAGCTACCCGCTCAACGCATCCAGCCCATTTCTGGCACGCTCACTTGGCTCGTGGGTGAAGCGGTCGCTTCTTGATTGACGATTTTTGATTTTTGATTGACGATTGAAAACAGCTTGCCCCCGCAAAGGCGTGGGGGCAGTTTCAATAAAAATTAACCATTTACCATTTACAATTAACCATTCAAAGCTTGCAGCAGGGCATCCACAGACGGCCGATCCGTTGGCGTATGGCTGGGGTGGGCTAAACGAATACGGCCGTTACCATCCAGTACAAAATCCCCGCCTAACTGATGCACATTGCCACGATTCGTAACAATCTTCCGCCCTTGCAGAGTTGCTTTGGCATAATAAAGCAGGTTAGAAAGACTCCAAGAGCGCAAAATGGAGCTTTCTAGCCCAAAAGCACCGTAAACACCCTTTTCTTGATCCAGTAAAAAAGGAAAGGGAGATTGCATCTCTTGAAGCCACAACTTTGCCCAATATTCTGTGCCAAAAGAAACGGTGACGATCTGCGCGTTGGCTGCCTGAAATTTTCCCTGATGGGCCACAACCTGGGCCACATGGTCTCGGCAAGGCAGTCAAGCCAAATGGCGCAAAAAAATAAGCAGCAGCGGCTGCCCACTGCCCCAAAATGAGGAAAGTTGTTGAGAACGACCATCTAAAGTCGTTAAATTCACATCAGGAGCCAACTGCCCCAAACCTAATTTCGCCATATGAACATTCCATTTTTATCAACCGTTCCCCGCAAGAAGTTCACAACTTTATGACCAACCCAGCCAACGCGCCAAAATGGCAGAGCGGCACCCAGTCCGCCGAATGGACCTCCAACGGCCCAGTCGGTGTCGGCTCATCCTGGTTGGCAAGACGCTTTCCGAAGCAGTTTGACCCGCAGTCGAAATACAAGACATTAAAGGCGAACAACCCAACGGCCGTTTACAGCGCAGAGATTCTGATCAAGTGGCTGGCGCAACAGAGCCATTTAACGACAATGATCGAACAGGCAGTTCAGGCGGATCTGCAAACGATGTGCCAAATCATTAAGTGGCTGCCGATTCGCTACAACCTGGGAGATTACCTCAACTTTTATGTGTCCCATGATGAACTGCATATTGATCAGGCCAAAAGAGTATTGGCTGCGTATGTACCCCATTGATTTTCCTACTTGCTATTAGAAACAAAATATCTTAAAATTTGTACGTAAAGCATGTACGTAATAGGAGAGTGACTATGTTGGCAAATGTAAGCGTAAATAAATTTAGAAGCAATCTAAGGCATTATGTTGAGCAAGTTGCCGATACCCATCAACCCTTGCGGGTGACACGGCACAATACGACTGATTTTATTGTTGTTAGCGTAGAGGATTGGGAACGTGATCAGGAAACATTGTATGTTTTGCAAAATCGTGACCTTAGACAGAAACTGGAAGCGGCAATTGAAGCCAAAGCAAATGGGGTAGAAGGGTATCAGCCAACACCAGAGGAGTTGGATGCGTTCCTTACACTTTGAGGATAATAGCTGGTTTGATTGTGAGGCATTGAGACAACGAGACAAGCGGGCGCACAAAACGCTCGTTCGTATTTTGAAGGAAATAACAAGGGGTGATCCTGCCACGGGAATAGGGAAACCAGAGCAATTGAAATATGATTGGTCGGGTTTTTGGTCGAGACGAATTTCACAAAAAGAGCGCATTATCTATAAATTTGATGATGAGACGGTGTACATTTATGTTGTTGGGGGACACTACGATTAACTAAACAACCGTTGCCACTAGCCATGAGGCTAAGAAGCGTCTGGGGCGCATGCCGCGTCACTACATATTCTTCCAGTAACAATTCGTTCACTCATCTTTAACAGAACAATCCCGAAAAACTGACGCCTTCTTCGTTCATACAAGCAGGAGGTTGTTATGAACAAACAGACGCGTATTCTTTCAATTGATGGGGGTGGCATTCGTGGCTTGATTCCGGCTCGGGTTTTGGTGAGTTTGGAACGTAAGCTACAGTAGCGAAGCGGCCGTTCCAATGCCCGTATTGCCGAATTCTTTGACCTAATTGCTGGAACTAGCACCGGAGGACTTATTACCTGCCTGCTGTTAGCTCCAGACAAGGACGGGCAAACACCTGCGTTTTCTGCCCAAGACATTGTCGATTTATACCAAAATCATGGTGCTGAGATTTTTCATGCTTCATGGAGCAAGCGCCTCCTTTCTATGGATGGGTTACGTGATGAACGGTACGAAGCAGCTGGGCTAGAAAGGCTGATTAATGATCGCGTTGGCAACTTAAAATTGAGCCAACTCATTAAGCCATGCCTCATTACCGCCTATGACGTAACCCAGCGTACAGCTAAGTTTTTCACCCAGCATGATGCCCTCAACGACCCAGAACAGGATTATTCAATCAAGATGGTAGCGCGAGCTACATCGGCCGCGCCTACTTATTTTGAGGCAATGCCTTTTGAAAACGGCTGTTCCTCTGCATACGTCGATGGCGGTCTTTTTGCCAATAACCCTACCATGTGTGCCTATGTAGAGGCGTACAACAAATTAGAAGGGCAGCCTACGGCAGAAAATATGGTGATTCTTTCGTTGGGTACGGGGAGATTTGAAATATCTTACCCTTATCAAAGCGTAAAGGATTGGGGAATGGTGCAGTGGATACGGCCGTTAATTGACATTATGATGTCTGGGGTATCGGAAACGGTAGATTACCAGATGCAGAAGTTGTTTACCGCCCACGATTGCTGCGACAGCTACTTACGCCTGCAAACAGACATTAAGATCAATGAGAAAGAGCTGTCAAAGCTTGACAATGTTGCGCCAGAAAATTTAGATCAGCTTCTGGCGCGGGGCGAAGCGTTGGCTGACGAAAATGAGGCTAAGTTAGATGCTTTGGTAGAAAAGTTGTTGCCAATGAATGAACTCACCCAAGCAAACAGGATTCCTATGCCTCTTTAGGCCAATTCCATAAAATAATTGCCCGGAATTAAGCACATTCGGGAATTGGCTAAAGGCTTTTTCCATATGGATTGTGTAATTTAATTTTGGAAGAAGCCTTAACAAATCGCCCTCTTTCTTCCTCCTCACGGTGTGGCTGCCCCCTTTTGCAAAGGTGGTAGCCACACCCCTCTAATGTAACTTCACAGCCCACTAACGGCCGTTTAGAACCCAGTCTCTTCAAATTCACGCACCGCTCTGGGGCCATTCCGCGCCAGTCCCGCATAAAAACCATCTTCATCCTTCGTGCGATAATCCAGCCGCTCGACTCGAAACGGCACGAGCTTCTCTCGATCACGTCGCCGCTGCACCATGTCTAAAAAGTAAATGAGCGCATTACGCACGCTGTTGTGGTCTGTCCAGGTCGATTTATAAACTGGTACGCCTGCCCGATTAAAAATCCAAGTCATATTGGGCATGGAGCCGTAAGTACGATGGCACGCACCGTCTAAGGCATCGAGCAGGATCGGCCGTTTTACCCCCAACACGTCACGCAATGCAGTTGCATGGGCTGTTTTTTGCGCCATCGACGTCAGATGAAGATAATTTTCGCCCGGATGTGCTTCATGGGTGTATAAAAATATCGAGCCAACCTTTTGACCAGCAAATTCATCAGCTAGGGCGTTCATGGATGGCGCCGCCATCCCACAATATGGTCAGGTAAAGCTGCCAAACTCCACGACGGTAAAGCGGTTTTTTGCCCAAATTTGGCTGAGGGCAGTTTGCTTTCCGTCTAGCTGCCAAAGCGGGAAATCTGGCACCGTTTCGCCCAGCAGCGGACTGCCTTCAAAATTCATCCAAGGCATCACCTTTTCTTCTGTAAATTCATCGTAGTTGTAAGCGGCAGTTACGTCTTGTGTTGTCATATCTTATCCTCTGTACATAGGACGCAGATTACCATGATCTTTCTGATTTCTCTGATCATGCAAATCAGGTAGATCAGCGTTCTATTTTTATTTTTAGTAACTTCGGCGTGAGCTCAGTCGAACGATGCCCCGCGTGTGTAAAGCCTCTTTCACAAATGGTGGTCAAGTTTATAAACTTGACCTACAGTGATTGTATCAATTTGTGGGGGATTGCCACAGGGCAGCATGGGGGTAGAAGTCGAACCAATTTTCTTCAAAGGCGGTGAGGCTGGGCAAAGCGGGTAAAATCGTGTTGCGCAGCGGCCCTTCGACGGCCAAACCAAGCGAAATGTCCCACACGGAGCCAGCTTGCTCATCTTTAATTTGATCCCCTTCCATATAAAAGGTAAGTGGTTCGTCGATGCTTTCTGCCACTCGCACATAGGTGTGGAAAGAAGTTTCTGAAGCCCAAACCAATACGGCCGTTTCCCCAATCATATCATTAATGAGCGTCACCTCTGCCACTTCTGTGAAGCGGTACGCTTTGGCCTCATCGGCTAAGGTGACGCCAATGACAAAATTTTCGTCAAAAGTTTGTCGCAAATTTGCCAGCCGATCAAAATCGTTGATCATTACCACCGTTTGGGGATGTTCTGCACGCCAAGCAGACCAAGTGGTTACTTGTGAAGGCAGCAAAAATAGCTCCACGCCTTTCTGCGACCCCTCAATAGCCCGTCCCCAAGGCTGCGACCAAATTGACTCTGTCGTATGGTCCCACCAAGTCATGGCGGACATAAAAAGGGAGGTGGCATTGCCAAAAACGGCCGTTTCACCATCAATACGCCGGTCATGCACGAGACCGGTGTAGTAAATCGGTCACCACGTCACCAAGATGGGGATGCCCGCAAATTCATCGTTGACAATCTCCCGAAATTGCAAAATCGTGATGGGATACGCTTTGGCCTCTCCGCCTAGCGTCACCCCCATTACCAGTTCGTCGTCCTGCAAAGGCGCACCCTCTGCGGCCACAAATTGTGGCTCGTAAATAGGCGGAATGCCGTCAAAAGTTGACCATTGGCGAAAGTCGTAAATTGCATCTTCTTGGGTACGCACATTGGTGGCGGCAGGCGGCACGGTGGGAATGGGTGGCGGCAGTGGTAACGCGGTAGGTGAAGGTGTTGGCGCGACGGTGGCTGGGGGAACGGCCGTATGAGTAGGTAAAACCGCTGTCTGTGGTACAGGAGGAACAGTCTGAATGCTTGCCAAAGTGGGTGAAATGGTTAGGGAGCTTGTTACGGGGGCTCGTGTTACGAGGGCTAAAGAAACGGCCGTTTCCGTTTCCTCCCGTGCGGATTGGGCAGTACAGCCAATCAACAATATGCTTACACCCCACAACAAAATCCATCGCTTCATCATTATAGTTTAACTCACTATGTTTGCACTTTCTGATTTTGGACACGGATATTCACAGATTAACACAGATTTTAATGTTTATGTCAAAAAAACAAATAACGCCAAAGAGTTAAATATGAAACAATAACAATTCAAATTAGTCTGGCTGGCAGCAATTGGGCTGCTGCTGTTGGCAGCTTGTCAGCCTCAAGCAAGTAACAACGCCCCAATGGCCGTTAATAATTCAGTAGACGAGGTGGAAGCGGAAACGGCCGGGAATTTGGCACCTCTGGTCTGCTGCGTAACTCTGATTTGATTATGTATGACCGCCGCACAGAAACGCTCTGGCAGCAGTTTACGGGCGAAGGCATTATTGGCGACAAGGCAGGTGAACGGCTCACCTTTTTGCCTTCTGGCCTCATCAGCTTTGCCAATTTTCGGGAAGCGAATCCTGACGGCCAAATTTTGTCCCGCGAGACGGGAAACCCGCGTGATTACGGCCGTAATCCTTACGCTGGCTACGACACCGTTGGCAGCAATCCGTTCTTGTTTAGAGGGGAGATAGACGGCCGTTTAGCCGCCGTCAGTCGTGTGGCAACCGTTTCTTTGGACAACGGTATTGATGTCGCTTACCCACTAGACGTTTTGCTGGAAGTGGGCGTCATCAACGACTTACAGGGTGAAACCAATCTGGTTGTCTTCCATGTGGGCGGCACCGCCAGCGCCTTGGGTGCTTCGATCATTGCCGATGCAGAGGATGTTGGCGCAACAGGCATGTTTGATCCAGTACTGGATGGACAACTGCTCACCTTTAGCAAGGATGGGGATGCCATTGTTGATAATGAAACGGGCAGCAGCTGGAACATTTTAGGACAAGCCACATCTGGCGACCTAGAAGGACAGCAGCTCACGCGGATCATCCATGGCGACCATTTTTGGTTTTCCTGGGCCGCTTTCCGTCCGGACACCATTATTTATCAGCCATAAATATGCGTCACAGATATAATGTCCACAACTGATCGTCCACTTTGGCAACTGCTGCTGGAACTGAAAACGGCCGTTCGCGCGGAACGGCCGTTTTCCTGCATTGAATGTTTTACCCTGTTGGAGTATCTGGCTGAATCCCTCAGCCAACTTGTCTCATCCAATCACAAAAAGTCAAAAGAAGAGGAAGCGTTGCTTCACGACGCAGTGCAACAACATCTAAACGCCTGCCCCAATTACCGCGCCTACTTCCAAACCCGCCTGCACGACATGGAAAAACTTTTAGAAACGGACTTGCTTAACGAGGATTAGCGGATAAACGTGCAGCTATGCGGAGTATCGATATTACCGTTTATGGTGTCTTGCTCGATGAACAAATTAGGAATGAGTGGTGGAAGGTGCTTGACACCCCTCTTTCCACCTCTTAGAATGGTTTCGTAGATAATAAACTGGAAAATATATATGCAATATGAAATTCACTTTAAGCCTCGTGCATTAAAAGACGGCAAAAGAATACCAAAGCAAGAGCTTGTTCGTATCTTTGAAAAAATCAACGAGCTAGAGAATAATTTGTCTGGTGATGTAAAATGTCTAACAGATTTTGATCCTGAGTATAGGTTACGGGTAGGCAATTATCGGATTTTATTTAACGTTGAAGAGAATGATATATTTATTTATCGAATACGTCATCGAAAAGACATTTATAAATAATGTGAGGAACAGCATGGTAATATTACATCCAAATATTCTTGAACAAGACGGTCATAAACAGTTTGTTGTCCTGCCTTACAATGAATTTATTGCTCTTCAGGAAGAATTACAAGATTATTATGATTTGAAAGATTTAAGAGCAGCTATGGAGGTAGAGCAAGATTCGCCTACGGTAAGTTTTGAAGAAGCGAAGAAAGAGCTGGGTTTAAGCTAAGGCAGTGCAAACGGTCACAAATAGGGCAAAAGAGAAAATCACCTCTCGTTCCATGCTCTGCGTGGAATGAGTAACAAGACGCTCTGCGTCCCGCTGATGACGCGGAGCGTCTAGCCAGCATTCCCACGCTATGCGTGGGAACGAGACGAATCATGCAGCAAAGGCTGATTGGGTTCAAGAGGGTTCAACCTCAACAGCCAGGCGCAAACCAATGCTGCGTAACAGAGTCATCAAGCTAGAAAGTTGCGGATTCCCTTTAGATGATAACATTCGATAAAGGTTCTCCCGATTGAGTAATGTATCCTGCGCCACCTGTGAAAAACCACGTGCTTCCGCAATATCACGCAGTGCTAACAAAAAAACTTCCTGGTCATTTTCTTCCAAAGCAGCATCAAGATACGCGGCTGCCTCGTCTGTATCCATTAAAGCTTCTTTTAGACCCGCTTCATATTTTACCGTCACTTTATTCATTTTGTCCTCTGCAAATAATCATTCCAATATCTTTGCGCCAAAGCAATATCTCTTGATTGCGTTTTTTTATCACCACCGTTCAATAAAATGACGATCATATTTCCCTTGCGTCCAAAATAGACACGATAGCCTGATCCATGTGGTATTCGCAACTCATTAACGCCGCTTCCTACGCTTTTACAATCTCCAAAATTGCCAAGGCGAATCCTATTTAAACGCACTCGAACCTTTGCCCTAGCTTGACGATCTCGTAATCCTTCCAGCCATTTTCTAAAGGGATTTCGACCATTTTCAGCCAGATACTCAACTATTTCGATTTGCGTATCATTCATGGGAAAAGTGTAGCACAAAAGCTACAAATAGTAAATAATACTAATTATGTATTCAAGTGATGCAAATCTGCAACTAATTTACCATACCTTACGGGGCAGAATCATCCCGCACGCTGAGGAGGCGGACATAATTCACCAAATGCCAAACCTGTTCCTCCGTAAGCTGCTCTTCAAAAGCTGGCATGTTGGTCTCATCAATGCCCTGCAAAATCCAGAAAAAGATGTCGCCGTCGGTGTGAGTAGCGGTATGCTCAGCACTAAAGTCGGCTGGTGACGACGATAGGCTCGAAGCCTCAGACCCATCACCTCTCCCTTCCGTTCCATGGCAAGCTACACAGTTCTCAGTAAACAACGCTTGCCCAGTCGCTACCGATTCCACATCGGGCAATGTTGGGTTTGACGTAAATTTGGCAGGGGTAAACTCGTTGGTAAAGAAGTTGTACAGCTGTGAAGAGCCAATCCAAAAGCAAACCAAACTAATCGCTAACAAAACAACCAATTGCACTTCATTTTTGGCGGCGCGAACGGCTACAAAACCCCACAGTAAAGCAAAAAGGACAATGCCTGCACCTGTTGCTCCGCTGCCAGTGCGGTTCATCCATTTAACGGCCGTTTCTAACGGCCGCATCCCCCCATCCAACTGCACCACCACTGTTTTGCCCAGTGCCTCGGCCAGCAAAGGGGCATCGACACCCCGCTGCAAATCGGGCAACAGCCCAGATGCAGCCAAAATAAGCAGTGCCAACCCAAGCTCTAGCCACACCAAACGGTTAAATCGGCGCAGCAGTGCCGATGCTCGGTCATCAGCAGGGTTTTCATAAATAGCAGTGAGGCGCGGTTTAATAAACAGCAGGTTGAGGCTGGCAATGCCGATTGCCAACAGTGCCAAACCAATCTTGCCCAGCAGCAGCAAGCCATACGCCGTGCCAATCAACGCCGTCCAGCCGCCAAGGTGTTTACCAGCTAGGTAACCGCCGCTGCTCAACAGAAGGCCAACGGCAATGGCCGCAATGGCCGAAAAGTTGAGCATCAGGCTTAGGTTAAGCCAAATGCGCGATTCGTTTGATAATGTTCGCGCTCGCCAAAGCGACAGAGCCAAAAAGAGCAGCCCCCCAGCCCAAATGGTGCCAGCCAGCAGATGAATCCAATCAATGACAATCGATTGAACGGTATCATCAACAAGGGCGGCACTGTGGCTAATGAGGGCGACGGTGAGCGTCATGCCAACGGCCACCAGCAGCCCCAGCCACCATTCCCAGCCGCGCAGCTCTTTACGGCCGCTTTTCACATCTACAAACAGGCTCAAATTGAAGTGGGAAATGGCAAGGAGCAAAAGGCGCACCAGCCACATCGCGCCAAATTGGGTGCTAATCCAACTGTTTAGATTAGCCGTTTGCAGCAAATCATAAACCCGCGTCTGATCAATAAACGTAAGTATCAACCCCAACCCAATGAGCAGAATGCCGCTAATGCCAATGCGAATGCCCACCCGCGCCAGCCACAGATCGAGCGTTGCCTCTTCAGCCTCTAAATCGACATCTGCCACGATGGGGTTCCAAACAAAGAGGCGAAAGGCGAAGAGACCCATCAACAAAGCAATGCCGCTTAAAGTGAGCCAACGGGCCACGGCACTGAGGATAGAGATTTGGGCGATGACGGTAAGAGTCATATTTTTAGAGGAGGATGGATAATAAAAAGTAAAAAGGCTTCCCCCTAGGTGGGTGAAGCCTTACGATGCCCCGTAGGGGAATCGAACCCCTGTTTTAGCCTTGAGAGGGCTACGTCCTAGACCGCTAGACGAACGGGGCCTCTCACAAAATGTATAAGCTACTTGAGGATTCTAGCAAACGGCCGTTTTCCTGTCAAAACAGATTTGTAATTTAATCAACCTGCATCAACCAATGAGCCTTTAGCTGAGACACCGTTTCATCCGTTATCCCTGCCGCATCCCGTAAATAACTTTCTAACGAGCCATAATTTTGCCGCAAATAGGCCAACGCCCCACGCAGCGTCTTCGCTTTCACCAGCAGTACGTCCTGCAAATCGTCTATTGAGATGCCCCAAGGCGCCACCTGCTTCAGATCGACGGCAATTGCAGCCCGAAACTCTTCATAAAAGATATTGCTCAACGTGTAGTCAGCCAACACCGTCTCTTCTGGCACGCCCAGCGTGAGCAGCAGCAAGGCGTTGACCAACCCGGTACGGTCTTTACCCGCTGTGCAGTGGAGAATTGCTGGAAGCTGGTCGGGATCGGCCAGCCGCTGAAAAATCTCGCCAATAATGTGGGCGTTGCCGTCAATCATGACCCGCTGATACCCATCGAGCATAAAGTGGTCAATGGCCCCTTTGCGGAAAAGAACGTAATAAACGCCGCGCAACCGCTCAAAGCGGTCGCCGCTTTCCATTGGCAAATGGCGCTGCTCTAGGTTTGGATCGTCTGGCAGCTTATCGGGTCGTTTATCTCGCTCGGCGACAGAGCGCAAGTCACATATTAAACGCACGCCCATGCGCTGCAAATAGGCTTGGTCGGCCGCCGTCAGGCGCGACATGCTGCCGGAACGGTACAGCTTGCCCCAGCGCACCATCTGACCGTCCTGTGTGTAATAGCCACCTGCGTCTCGAATATTGACCCCTTTTTGCAGAGGCAATAGCCGTTCGGCGACCAACAAGGAACGGCCGTTCCACGCCCCACCCTGAAATTCCAAACGAAAATAGTGACGAACGGCCGTATCCAAACCAGCTACCATCGCCTCTCGCGTCCCACTCACCGACAAAATCGGTGTCATCTGCAAAGCATCTGGGTTCGTTCCTACATAAATAATGATGCGTTGAGCCATCTCCTGCCAGCGAAAATGCAAACAATCATCTTCACAGCGGATCACCTCCACAGGCTCAACCAGCGGCAAAATAAAAGCGTTTGGGTCTTGAGGAGCTAATTTTGTTGAATTCGTAAAGATTTTCATACCAAACATGACATCATTGTAAGGTGTAACCAAAAATAATTCAGTCATTACCCTAGATCGACTTAGCAAACTCTCAGATGCGAGCGGTTATTACGACCAGCAGCCCGAATCTTTAGAAGGTTATCAACTGTTTTCTCAGGGCTGCCAGTCGTTGGCTGCATCGTTTCAAACAAAAAATGCTGACCCTATGAATGGAGCCAGCATCAAAAAAACATTTTGGATGATTACCTATACAGCTACATCGCACCACTGAATCAAGTATTAACCTCTGAGCGGTAGATTTCCAAAAGCTACCTCTTGTTCTGCCAAACTCTGCCGCTCTCGGTTGAGCTGCAACAAGACAAAACGAACTCGCTTCGACATGGCCGTAGACATATTCCACAAAAAACGGGCGCCTAGTTCCGAATCATCTTCTACCAAAGCCAACAGGCGTTGACGGCTTAACACAAGCAGCGTCACGCCTTCCTCACCCGCAATTAGGTCTGCACTGCGAGGCTCTCCGTCTAACATGCCCAACTCGCCCGTTATTTCACCCGCGTGCAAATTGGTGACATACTCAGTTTGACGCTTCCCATTATTGTTATCGTTGGGTTCATCTTCTGGGTCTTTCCAAATTTCTACATACCCTTTTTGGATAATAAATAGCTCGCCACTTTTTTCATACGCTTTGGCAATGATCTCATTAGGCTCAAACAGCCGCACTTGGCATTGTGCTGCCAATCTGGTGCGCTGCGGTAAAGTCAAATCATCCCCTACATCAGAGTTAATAAAAAATTGGGCAATTTCATCAATCTGTGCCAGTTCATCCTCTTCTACAGGCTTAAAAAGTGCGCTGCTGTGCAGCGGCAGCCCTAAAAAGGAAGCGATCATGCGGCGGGTCACGTCTGGGGATTCAAACTGGGGCCAATGACCCGCTTTGGGCAAAATGCGTAAATCGGCCGTTGTCCATTCATCCGCCACAACCCCAGCATCTCGCAGCGGTACGGTGTTGTCTTCTGCCCCCCAAATGACCAAGGATGCGGTTTTGATGGCTGCTAAACGGCCGCTTAAATCATTGTCCAGCATCGCGTTAAAACATTCTGCACGTACCCGCCCCTGCTCAGGATTTCGGGCATCTAGTCGCAACTGCTCATACTGTGCCTTCGTGATGCCGGTTCGTTCAGCAAAAGAGACGGGGCGCATGAGTCGGTCAGTCAAACCCCCAAAAACACGTTCAGCAAAGTTAACAACTTTACTACCTAAACCAAATCGCTCCATCATGGTGATGGGGCTGATGAAGAGATTGATGGCGGTGGATAAACGGCCGCTTATCGTCGGACTCAACAGCACCATGCGCTCTATCAAAATGGGATGGCTCTCGGCCAGCGTCAGGCTAATCATGCCGCCCATCGAATGACCGACCAGCACAACGGGCCCGTCGCTAATTTGAGCAAGCAGCTTGGCTAATAAATCGGCATACTTAGGAATGGTGGTTGTTTCATTGAGTCGGGGGGATTGCCCATAGCCGGGCAGGTCGATGGCGATGCAGTGGAACCGCTGCGCCAGTTGGTCGAGCAAAGGGGAAGTGGCGTACCAAGAGCTGGACCAGCCATGAATAAGCAAAGCAATTTGTCGCCCTTTTTTGCCTGCTTCAACGTAATGAATTTGCTGCTCACCAACGGTAAAAATGCCTTCTGTATATGCTTCCATACGGGTCACCTTGTTACAAAACGGCCGTTTAACAACACATTTCGAGTTTACTGCTTACTTCTTACAATAATTCTGCTAACTGCTATATTAAACAATCCAGTGCAATAACAGGTTAAGGCGACGTGAAAAAATGATAACTGTTAAGGAATTTACAAAGCAGACAATTTATCGTTGTCTCAATGTTATCAATCTTAGTGGGGAATTATCTCGCAGCAAAAGTAAAGTTTATTTGACGTTAAGTATGTTTTGTATTACTATTTGTCTATTATACATTACTATAAGTAAAAATTATCAGACAAAGCGAGGGAATATGTCCTTTCAAGAAAAAAACATTTCCGTAACATTAGTTAGCTTCACACTGATTTTGGGATTTTATCTAACACGGCTGTTCCGAATGCTCCAAGACGGGGGTTTAAATTCATCAGACGTCTTCCGCCTTTGGGGAATCACCATCGTTCTCGCAATCTTTTTTACAATTATTGCCACGATTCTCACCCACATTGTCTCCGCCATTATTCAAGCCATAAAAACGGGCGAAAAAGAGCCTGATATTGAAGATATGGCAGATGAGCGAGACAGGCTGATTGATCTGAGGGGGACAAAGATGACCTACTCTTTCTCCTCACTCGGAGTTTTTCTTTCAATGCTAACATTTGCCCTTGGTCAACCGCCATTGATCATGTTCACTCTGCTCATATTCTTTGGACTTGTAGCACAGATTGTTGGAGATATTTCAAGATTAGTTCTCTATCGGAGGGGGTTCTAAGATGGGCAAAACTCGAATTAGCAACACCATTCGCAAATTACGCTTTCACCATGATGAAATGACCCAAAAAGAGTTGGCTAAAAAAACGGGCGTGACTCGACAGACAATCGTCGCTATCGAAAAAGCAAAATATTCCCCTTCTCTGGAATTGGCTTTTCGCATCGCCCTCGTCTTTGACTCACCGTTGGAAGATGTATTCTCCTACGATCCCAAAGATGACCCTGTATAGAAAATTCACATACACATAACGGAGATAAAAATGAACACAAGCAACAAGATTACCGAAGTGGACAGAAAAGTATTATTTTCAACATTATGGATATTTGTACTGCTCAATATCATTTTTCGGGATATTCATGAACTTGTTACCGCTGAAGCTTTACAAGAAATAATGACTGGCGTCATAAATGGTAGACAAATCAGTGAGGAATTAATATTTATAGGTGCATTTATAGTGGAGATTCCGATTGTCATGGTTCTCCTGTCTAGGATATTGAAGTATAGCCTAAATCGCTGGGCAAACATCATTGCCGGTGCAGTAACCCTTGTGGTTGTTGTCACTGGGGCAATCACAGACCTTGATGATTGGTTTTTTGTAATCGTAGAAAGCGTCGCTCTGATATTTATTATCTGGTACGCCTGGAAGTGGCCTAAGCAGGAAGCGCAAGTCGATTCCATCGTAACCATTTAGGAGAAAAATTATGAAAGCGATTGTATGCACAACATACGGCCCACCGGAAGTTCTTCAACTGCAAGAGGTAGCAAAACCTGTTCCTACAGATAATGAAGTTCTTATAAAGGTTCACGCGGCCGCAGCAACAGCAGCGGGTCTGACTGGTCGAAAAGGGGAACCATTTTTTACCAGATTGTTCACGGGTCTCACAAAACCCAAAAAAAACATACTGGGTATGGAGTTAGCTGGAGAAATTGAAGCCGTTGGTAAGGATGTGAAATTATTTAAAGCGGGTGACCAAGTTTTTGGATTGACAGGGGTCTCTTTAGGGGCTAATGCGGAATTCAGATGTCTGCCCGAAGAGGCGACGCTGCTCACAAAACCTGCCAATATGAGCTATGAGGAATCGGTGGCTGTGGTTGAAGGGGGATTGACGGCACTGAACTTTCTGAGAAATAAGGCAAATATTCAGCCTGGGCAAAAGGTGCTTATTTATGGTGCTTCTGGGTCGGTGGGTACGGCTTCGGTACAGATTGCCAAGCAGTTTGGGGCGGAAGTGACCGGGGTGTGCAGCACGACTAATTTAGAATTGGTGAAATCTTTGGGAGCCGATGAGGTTATTGATTACACAAAAGAGGATTTTACGGAAAACGACGAGACCTATGACATCATCTTTGACACGGTGGGCAAGCGTTCATTTTCACAATGTAAAGGTTCGCTCACGCCAAAAGGCATCTATCTTGATGCCGCTGGGGTGGCAACTATTTTCCCCATGTTATGGACCTCAATGTTTGGCAGCAAAAAAGCCATCCTTGCGGCCACCTATTTAAGGCCAGCAAGCAAAATAACAAAAGACCTGATTTTCCTCAAAGAGCTGATTGAAGCGGGAAAGATACAAGCAGTCATTGATAGACGCTACCCGCTAGAACAAACGGCCGAGGCGCACAGGTACGTGGAAACAGGCCGCAAAAAGGGGAATGTCGTTATAACCTTAGCGTAAGATTTCACCAATCCCTGAATATAACCCATGCTGGAGAGATGCAGTAAGTTGAGACAAACACCTAAAACCTTCACAAGAGTTCCCTCAGAAATTCATAATTCTTTCACAGCTTGGCGGAATACTGGAGACAAGAAAAAATATCATTCAGGAGGTAAACGTTTATGAAAGCAATTGTATATCACAAATATGGTTCGCCCGATGTTCTTGAATTAACGGAAGTGGAAAAACCTACGCCCAAAGAAGATGAACTGCTGGTAAAAGTTCAGGCGGCATCCGTCAATCCAGCTGACTGGCATTTCGTGAGAGGTGAACCGTTCTTTATGCGCCTAATGGGCGTGGGGCTGCTCAAACCAAAAAG
>UOEU01001089.1_pt1 | contig 18015 bp, 12 predicted proteins | sample 1989311 | NCBI WGS metagenome assembly UOEU01 (sample SAMEA4712195, study PRJEB27164) | hydrothermal vent metagenome | biome: marine basaltic hydrothermal vent biome; feature: marine hydrothermal vent; material: mineral | place: Pacific Ocean | collected 2011-06-14/2011-07-23 | depth 1719 m | reverse complement strand
TTCTTTTAAGGCTCTCATGCGCTGGGTAATACGGGTTGGACGATTTTGTGGGCTGGGAACCGTATGGCGCACAATGGATCAGGATCGACGAAGACGGCCGTTTCTACCCCAAGCGCCACACACTATTTTAGAGTTCATCGCTGTAGAGCCTAAGTTTCAAGGACAAGGGTTTGCAAGAGATTTATTTGATACCATTCACCAACAAGCTAAAAACGGCTCGATGGCGATATGGTTAGAAACGACAAGAGTGCATAACGTACCTATTTTCAAACATTTTGGGTATCGCGTCATAGATAAAAACGAGAAAAATGGCGTAGACTATTTTTTTATGGTCAATACATTTTGAAAACCAACCTCCCCAAGGCTTTCACCCTGAACAATCTATTTGGATGGAACCTCTGGGAGGTTTATTTATATAAGGAGAACAAGTTGTCACCAAGACCAAATGTGAGTGCCACACGCATCCCTCAAATTTTGAACGCAGCTATGATTACTTTTGCAGAAAAAGGGTTTCATCAAGCAACAATGGAGGATGTCGCTAATGAAGCTGGTTTGAGTAAAGGGACACTGTATCTTTACTTTAAGAATAAAGATGATTTGATTCATTCCGTGCTGCAAGCCTCTTTAGAGGAAGGGTTTGGGGAGCTAGAGCAAATTTTGCAGCTGGATGAACTCGTTAAACCACATCTTCTTAAATGGCTTGAAGCATTAACATTAAGGATGGAAACGTCCACCATCTACTTAAGCATCGGATATGAATTTTATGCGTTGGCTTCCAGAGATGAGCAAGTTAGACAAACTTTGCAAGCTTATTTTGCCAAGTATCGCGCTTTGCTGCACGCTGTTATTAAAAAGGGCGTTGATCAAGGGGAGTTTAAGTCGATTGATCCCCAAGTTGTTGCCATTGCAATGATTGCACTATTTGAAGGGATCAATGTTCTTTGGTACACAAGCCCAAATGAGCAAGATTGGGCGACGATTTGTGTACAAACAAATCATTTGTTACTCGACAGCATTTCTCTATAGAGAGCGTGTTGTTAAGCGCAGATATGACAGGTTTTGAGCAAACGTTCTCGACTAAAACATACATTTTTAGAAACCTGTCAGGTTTTACAGAGCGAGGATAGCAGGTAGAATTACGCAATTGATGGACGAGATTGGGTCAATTTTCATTTGCTGGCTGCAAATTATCAACCAAGAATTTCTCTGGTGTTGCCAAAAATTCTGAACGGCAGCCGTTGGCGCAGAAATAGTAGATACGGCCGTTCCACTCAGCCTGTGCAGGCACATTCTCCTTATCCAACGACATGCCACACACGGGATCGGTTGCCATTTCCACCATATTTTTGAATTCGCCATCCTCCAGCCAAAAGATGCGGTCGGCAATATCTTTAATGCGCTGATCATGGCTGACAATAATCACGCTACGATTTTCCTCTTTGGCAATGCGGCGCAACAGCCGCATCGTTTCATGACCGTGCTGACTATCGAGATTGGCTGTTGGTTCGTCGGCGAGAATGATGTCAGGTTTGTTGACTAAAGCGCGAGCAATCGCCACCCGCTGCTTCTCACCACCAGACAGCTTTTCTGGCAAAAAGTTGAGGCGATGGCCTAACCCTAGCTGCTCCAGCAACTCTTTGGCTCGCTGCCGCGCTTCCTGACGTGAAAGGTTGGACAGTTGGGCAACGAGAGCGACATTATCCAGGCAGGTCAGGGCGGAGAGGAGGTTGAAATCCTGGAAGATGAAGCCGATGTGGCGCAAGCGCACCTCTGGCAAACGGCTTTCGTTCAGTTCGGTCAGTTCATTGTCGCCAATGCGAATACGGCCGTCTGACGGTTTCAACAATCCCCCTAACATTGAAAGCAGCGTTGTTTTGCCACTGCCCGACGGCCCCATGATCAAAATCACCTCACCCTGAGCGACGCTTAAAGAGATGTCGCGCACGGCGACCACTTCCGTTCCACCGCTACCAAAACGGCGAATAACATTTTCTACTTGCATAATTGCTTTCATTGTTCTCTCCTGACTAGACAAATACCTTGTTGACAGGATGAAAAAATCCTGTCAATCCCGTAAATCTTGTCCAATTGCTAAACTTATCTAAACACCTGCGCTGGGTCTAATCGTGCCAACTGCCACGCTGGTGTCAGTGCAGCGACAATGCCGATAATCAATGTGGCGACCAAAACGCGGGTAACACCTTCTTGGGTCAATGTCATGCTCATGCCGGGGACGATGGCGGGCAGTAGCTGCCCCAGTAACGAAACGAGTCCGATGGCGAGGATGAAGCCTAACGTGAGGCTTAACGCCGCTTGGGCTAAAACAACGATGTAGAGACGGCCGTTTCGCGCCCCAATCGCCTTCAACACCCCATATTCCTGTCGTTTACGCAGGGTGCTGGTGTACAAAGTCAACGCCGTCACCGCCAAACCAATAAGAAAGCCGGACAGGTTCATAATGTTCAAAATTTCCACGCTCATATCCTTAACAATTTGCTGTTCCTCGCGTGAAAAGTCAGATGTGGGCAGGGCAAGGACGTTGGGATTACGGCCGTTAATCTCATCAGCCACCTGCGTCGGGTCAGCATCAGGAGCCACATTGAGCAATGCATAGCTAATCGCCTCCCCACCGCGCAACGCCTGAAAATCTTGCAAATGAATAAAGCTGATGCTGTTGACAATATTGGTCAGCCCGCTGGTAAGACCAACAATCGTAAACGACTTTCCCATAATTTCTACCTCATCCCCCAACGATAATTCTTGACTACGGGCAATGGCGTCATCAATAATCACCTCATCTGGCTGCAAAACGGCCGTGCCAGCCACAACCGTTTGCGGCCCGCCCAACGGCTCATCGGGATCGAAGCCAATAATATAGGAAAGGACATCTGCACCTTCTGTTTTGACGACGCCAGTTGTGTAGAGGATGGGACTGGCATTGGTAACGCCTTTTGCATGAGAAGCCAGCGTCAAATCGCGGTAAGTGATGGCTGAGGAAGCCATGTGCATATTTTTCACCCCTTCCTGCGAGACAAAAATATCAGCGCCAACTCCTTCGATATACGCCACTAAATCCTTTTCGGAACCAGCCATCAAAGCATCTAAAGCCAGCATGAGCAGCAGAGCCAGCGCGACGCCGCCCACGCCTAAAAAAAATTGGGTTCGGCTTTGAAAGAGATTGCGCCAAGCTAGATGTATCATAATTATGTTACTCCAAATTAAATTGTATTGACGTTGTGCGTACAATTTAGTATATTCGTCATATGGAATTTGCCTTTAATGAAGACAAAAATCAACAATTGTTTGAAAAACGAGGTGTGACTTTTCAAAATGCGATAGACGCCATACTTGAAAAAGGCATACTGGCAGATTTTCCTCATCCTAACCATGAAAAATACCCGAATCAACGCATTTTTGTTGTTGAAATTAAAGGTTACACACATTGCATACCTTATGTAGAAGATAATGATTTGATTTTTATGAAAACAATTTTCCCAAGTAGAAAATTTATGAAGTTACTGGAGAACAAATAATATGACCAACAGCAACTACCTAGATAACGAAGAAAGGGATTTAGAGATAGCTCTCGATACAGTTGATGTCAGCGCACTTTCTAAACCAGACAAGCAAGTTCAAAATAAATTTAAAACGGCCGCTTCTACTTTTGCTAAAAAAGAAGCAAAAATGAATATCCGTATAGACCCTCTTGAATTAGAAGCGATAAAAAAGCAAGCGGCAAATGAGGGGTTGAAATATCAAACGTTCATAAAAAGTGTCTTGCATAAATATATTACCGGACAGCTAGTCGAAAAATCATCTGGATAAAGATTTCCCTACTTTCTAAACACACGCGCCGGGTCGAGGCGGGCGACGTGACGGGCGGGTAAAAGGGCGGCCAGCAGTCCCATCAGCAAGCTGCTTAAGGAGACGATGAGGACATTGTTGGGCTGCATCACAATCAGGAATTTGGGAGAGTTGTTCATAATCGCCTCTCCTGCCAACCAAGCCAGACCGATGCCCAAGATAACGCCCAGTACGGCCGTTACCAATCCCTGCTGCGTCACCAACCAATACAGATGGCTGTTTTTCGCCCCCACCGCTTTGAGAACGCCATACTCACGGGCGCGTTCCACCGTTGCCGTATAAATAATCATTCCCAAAATGGCCGTGCCGACGGCAAAGGCAATCGTAATCATCATTTGCAGCGGGGCAGCAAACACTTGTAAGAACAGGTCAAGATCATTTTGCTTCATGGTGGCGGTGGACAAAATTTCGACATCACGTAGGCGACGGTTGAGACGGTCGGTAACGGCCGTTACATCCGCATCTGGCTCCAACGTAAGCAGCGCAAAGCTGGTCGCCCCTGGCATCAGCAACAACCTTTCGGCAGACCGCTCATTGACGAAGAAAAAACTCGCCATCCAGGAATTGGTGCCATCGCTCAAGCCAACGACGGCAAACGCCTCGTTCAAAATATCAATCGTGTCGCCAATGTGGAAGCCGTGCTGCTCGGCCATCACCCAATCTAGGACGACCTCGTTATCATCTGTGGGGAAACGGCCGTCTTTCAACTGCCACGGCCCTCCACCCTCTTTCGGATCGTACCCCACCATGTAGGCCACCACCTTCTCATCATGCAGATCAAAAATGGTGAATTGGGAAACGATGGGCATCACTTGCGCCACGCCCGGCACGCCCCGTGCCTGATCGGCTACGCCAGCGGGCAGCAGCGATGTCGCTCCTAGTAAATTGGTGACGCCATCCTGAGCAATCACCAAATCGGCAGGCGTATTGTCCAAATAAGCGGTCACCTGCACATAAATGCCGGAAAGAAAGCCGTTGAGCAAAATAATGAGCATCATCGCCAAGGCAACCCCTGCGACGCTCAACGCCAAGCGGAATTTTTGCTGCCACAAATTACGAAATGCGAGATAAGTCATAACGATGCCTCGTTAAAGTCAATATGATTGCGCGAAAATTAAGGGATGGTTTTATGTCACGCCTCAATCTTGAATTTTAACTTTCCTATACATATTATTATGGTTCTTGATACGGCCGTTTCCAAGCGCAATATGACCCGTTTACACAGGTCATTTGGCCTATTCTGTAATCTTTTCCATATTCTTGGAGGCTCTAAAAATTTTTACCAAAGTCGAGTTGCTAGAAAATCCTAGGCGTTGCTCAATAGATGATGTTTCTAACTGACTTTGCGCTATGATTATGGGGATGACATTTTCTAGATTTTGGCAACGGCCGTTTCCCTTCTTGCGCTCGCCGTGGCTTCCTATTTTGCTCTTTGTTGTCGCCTTGCTGCCTCGGCTGGCTGCATTGGGACGATACATTACGCCGGACGAACTAAATTGGGTCCATCGTTCCGTTTTGTTCCATCAAGCATTGCGCGGCGGGCAGTGGGCAGACACCTTGACAACGGGGCATCCCGGGGTCATCACGACATGGTTGGGGGCCTTGGGGATTCAGATTCAACTGTGGTTTCGGCCGTCTGACTGGGCAGCGTATGAGTGGATTACCCATTTGGCTTGGTTGGCGCCGGAAAATACGGCCGCTTTCCCCCAACTAGCAACCTTTTTATCCGCAGGGCGCATTGCTGTGGCAATTGCCAACAGTTTAGGGCTGGTTGTTATTTTTGGCTTGACGCGGCGGTTGACTGGACATGAGATTGCTGCTGGCTTTACCCTTTTACTTGCCATCGACCCATTTATGGCTGGTTTGTCTGGCTTGCTGCATGTGGATGGGTTGCTAACCACCTTTGTGACGATTTCGCTGCTGGCATTGGGGTTGGCTCTCGAATCCAACCTTCGGGAGGTTGCAAGTGGGGCGCACGTTAGTGGAGGAACCTCTCGAAGGTTTAGAATAACGGCCGTTTCCGGCGTCGCTGCGGGCTATGCCATTTTGGCAAAATCGGCCGCTTTGACTCTTATTCCTTTTGTTGGGCTGATCTTTTTACTTACGCTGCTATTTAAGCGGCAGGGCAGATGGCAAACGGTTATGCAGGGACTGCTTTGGCTGGCAGCACTCATTGTTGCCCAATTTGTGCTGCTTCCCGCCCTGTGGCAATCTCCTGTAGCTGTTTACCAAACCATTATTGGCACAATCATCCATGAAACGGAGGAGGTATTGCCCCCCATCTTTTTCATGGGGTGGGTTCAGCGGGTGCTGGGGGCAGAATTTTATCCGGTTGCCCTGCTGTTTCGCCTCAATCCCCTTGTTTTTGTGGGGATTTTGCTGGCTGCTTGGCAAGGGATTCGGCGCAGATGGCCTGCCGGCTGGTGGAAACGGCCGTTCATTTGGATTGCCCTCTCATGGCCTCTATACTTCATCATTGTGCTAAGTTTAGCGACCAAAAAATATGACCGTTACCTGCTGCCTGCGCTGCCGATGCTCTTTTTGCTTGGCGTGATGGGCTGGCGGCTATTTATCAAATCACGGCTGTCTAGGGCAAAACAGATCTCTGCCGGTGCTGTGCTTGCTGCCCTACTTTACTTGGCAACGGCCGTTCCCTACCTGCTCAACGCCTACAACCCACTTGTTGGCGGCGTACAAACCGCACAGCATATTATGCCGATGGGTTGGGGAGAGGCGATCAGTGCTTCGGCACAATGGCTGGCAGAGCAGCCGGATGTGGCGGGGAAAACGGCCGTTGCTGGCATCGCCCCCGCCTTTGCCCCATTCTTCCCTGGCAAGACGATCTTGTCTGGGGATGGCAATTGGCGGCAGGCAGACTTTATTGTGACAACTTTAGCGGGCTATCAAGAAAATATGTTCCGCATAAAGCCCGGCATACAATATCGTCTGCTGCACACCGTCCGTTACGATGGGCTGGAGCAAGCATGGGTTTATGCCAATGATGACCCTGTTCAGCAGGAATTAGAATGGATGCTAATTCCAGATAAGCGACATTTTGGCGGCCAAATTCAGCTATTAGCTACAGCAACGGCCGTTCAGGATGATCAGCTAGATGTTTTTGTAAAGTGGCAGTTGGCGCAGCCAACAAACGGCCGGTTCAACGTGCAAATACGGCTGCTGGATGCGGCTGGGCAGCTTTGGTCACAGGTAGAAATGCCGCTGCTCAACGAAACCTATTTTTATCCCGAATATTGGCAGCCGGAAGAACAGCCCGTTTGGCGTTACCCGCTGCCGCTGCCGCCCGGCCTGCCGCCTGCCGATTATCGTCTTGAACTTTCCCTTTTTGCCAACGAGACGGGGGCGCATCTGCCCGTTTTAGCCGAAGACGGCCGTTTTTTGGGCGTGGTGCAGCCTTTAACCGATATTTCCCTGTCGCCGCCGCCGCTGCTACAGGTGGCTCCGCTCAGCTTAACATCTGAGCCACAGCCATTGTTGGCTGGCAATCTACTATTTTGGGGCGCGACTTCTTTGCCAGAGAGCGTAGCGACGTTTGGCTCATTTTCATTTGATCTGTTTTGGCAAAATGGAGCCGTTTTGCCCGATGATCTGCAACTCCAGTTTTTGCTAGACGATCAGCCATTAACCGTACTTCCTTTGAGCCGTTTTAACAGTGGTGCGTGGCAAGTGGGGCAGGTGATTCATGAAAAGTATCGCCTGTTTGTTCCCGCCGATTTGGCTGCTGGTGAATATCTGCTGCGCCTGAAATTGGTGAGTGAAAACGGCCGTTCCCTCGATTCCCAACCCATCGATTTAGGCAACATCACTGTTGTTTCCCCAGATCGCCTGTTCACCTTGCCAGATGGTATTGAACAGCCGCTGACGCTACAGTTTGGCGATCTTGCCAGCCTGCGCGGCGTCAGTTTGCCCCAGCAAACGGCCGTTCCCAATGAAACCATCAACCTGACGCTATATTGGCAAGCCGCCAGCCAGCCAGCCGAAATATTGTCCACATTTGTGCATTTAGTTGGGCCAGACGGTAACGTGGTGGCACAGGGCGACCAATGGCCCGGCGGACTGCCCAGCACCACCTGGGTAAACGGGCAGGTGATCATCGACAAATACGCAATCCAACTGCCGGAAGATGCCCCGCTGGGTGCTTATCAAATCGTCGTGGGACTGTACGCGCCAGAAACGGGGGTGCGCCTGCCCATTTTTGCCGCCGACGGGCAACCATTGCCCAACGAGCAGTTTGTTTTGCCGTTACCGCTAGAGGTCATCGCCCCATGAGCCGACTGCCGCGCTTGCCGCTGCTGATAGCGATCTTGCTGTTTGGCTTTTGGCTGCGGCTTTACCAGCTAGACGGCCAAAGCTTGTGGTGGGACGAAGGGATCAGTCTCCATTTAGCAACCTCATCCATTGCCGAAATCGCCGCCAATCGAGTGACGAACATTCATCCGCCACTTTACTTTTTTATGCTCAAAATTTGGGTCACGCTAACGGGAACCACCGCTTTTGCAGCCCGCTACTTTTCTGTGATGGCGAGCTTTACACAGATGGCACTTATTTATGCGTTGCTGCGCCGCTGGTTTGGGCGGCAAACGGCCGTAATAGGCTTACTTTTAACGGCCGTTTGGTCACTCTCCATCATTTATGCCCAGGAAGTGCGCGTTTATGCCTTTTTGCCACTCATTTACTTGATTTTGCTCTTTTTAACCTGGCAAATTGTTGAGGAACAATCAGAAGCCCAACCTAAAGCGTGGCTCTTGCTGGCCGTTTTTGAATGGATTGGTCTGCATCTGCATTACAACGTCCTTTTCCTGCTGATTTTTCTCAACGGCTGGGCAATTTGGCAGTTGTGGCTCCAGTCGCGCCAGCGGCTACGCACTTGGCTAAAAGTCCAGCTTGCCGTAGGGCTTGCCAGCCTACCTTGGGCAGCGGCCGTTTTGTTCAACTGGTCTGCTGTGCAGGCAGAAGCTAATTTGGCTGGCTTTTCTACCCAGCCACCCGCTTGGTTTTTTGTTATTCCGCAGGTATGGGTTTTTCACCTCACAGGGCTGGTCAACATCTTTGCCGATGTGCCGGTGCAGTTCGCAAGTGTGGCTCTGATTTTTCTCCTCGGCCTGTTACTGATATTGGCTTGGTTGAAAGATATGCGTCGCTGGACTATCCAATTACTGTTGTTCTGGTTGGGGCCATTGTGGTTGGGATTTGCAGTGTGGTTGGTACGATCTTTTTCACATCCACGCTACATCTCACTGTTTGCCTTTGGATTTATGCTGCTGCTCGCTTTTTTGTTGACACCGCGTAAATTTAAAATTTATCCACAGATTTCGCAGATTATACAGATTAAAAGCGAGAAATTGAGCCTACTGATTTTGGGAAATTTATTACGTTTGATAACGGCCGTTCTCTTCTTGTACCTCTCGGGCTGGGGCTTGCTTCACTATTTTACAGACCCTGCCTTTGCCAAGGACGATATGCGATCCGTTGCCCAAATTTTGGCGGAGGAGGCCGCTTCCGACGATCTCATCCTCATTCCGCGCACCGACTGGAGCTTGCCCTTCATCTACGGCGGCGAAACGCCCATTCAGATGGCCGATGCCTTCCAGCAAGAACAGATGTGGGTTGATTTAGCCAGTTGGACAACCCCGCCGAAAGATGTGTTTACCCTCGACTACAAAGACAACTTATACGATTGGCAGGGGGTTGTGCCTTTTGCTTTGGAAAGTGCGGGTAACTTAACCCAGCGATGGCGGGTCGATGATTTAATTCTCAGCCAGTACCGTTTGGATACGCCTGTTGCCCAGCCAGAGCTTGTGCCGCAAGACGGCCGTTTTGGTGATTTGGCTCTGCTGGGAAGCTGGGTCGTTCCCACAGCCACCACCGCCGACGGCGTGACGGTGGCTGTCAAATGGCGGCTGCTGACGCTCGTTACCCACAACTATTCCGCTGTGTTCACGGTCGATGACGGCACGGGGATGGATTTGGCGTATCGTGATAATCAGTTGCTCAGTGCAAACGGCCGTCCCACCAACCGCTGGGAAGTGGGGGAAGAAGTAACGACCTATCACTTTGTCCCCTTTGTGGAAGGGATACCGCCGCTGCCTTATGATTTGATGATGCGCGTCTATATTGTGCAGGGAGAGGTACAAACCTTTGACTACATCGATGGGCAAGGGACGCCGCAGGGGCAAGCGTTGGCCTTGGGAGAACTGATTGTGAAACGGCCGTTGCCCAACCAAAACAACGTTTACGGCTTTGTGAATCCACGATTGCCGTCGCCAGAGCCGCTTTTGCTTGCCGATGGCCTGCTGCTCACCCACGTCAGCCCAGACCTCACTCTTTTAGCACCCGGCCAGCAGCTTTTGCTGCGGCTGCGCTGGCAAGCAACCGCATCGCTGCCTGATTTACGACCCCGATTTGTGCTGCGGCAAGATGGGCAAGAGTTAGTTGTCAACGATGATCCGCCCTCGCTGGGTCAATATCCGACCAGCCTGTGGCAGACGGGGGATGTGGTGCTGGAACAACGGCCGTTTCTCGTGCCAGCCACGGCCAAACCGGGGCCAGCCACCTTGTTTGTAGAACTGAACGGGGTGAGCTATCCGCTGGCGGAGATGGAAATATCAGCGGAGGTGCGACTTTTTGAGCCGCCAACGCCGCAAGTGCCGCTGGATGTTGTCTTTGGTGATGTGGCGCGGCTAGTGGGCTTTGATCCGCCGCCCGTTAGTCTGCCTGCCGGACAGCCAGTGCCGCTGACGCTTTATTGGCAGGCTCTCAGCACGGGCGACCCGACAGCGTACACTGTATTCACGCAAATTTTGGATGAAAACGGCTGTCTTATCGCCCAGCATGACGCGCCGCCGCTAAACGGAACCCGCCCTACCACTGGCTGGATTGAGGGTGAATATCTCAGCGATGCTCATTTGCTTACTTTTCGGGAGCCAAACTATGTCGGGATGGGTCAGCTTGTCGTCGGACTGTATGATCCGATGACGGGCGTGCGCCTGCAAACGGCCGTTGGCGCAGATCATGTTGTGCTGCCCTTCAACTTGCAGTTTACTACGCCTTGATAGTACAAGAGTTGAGGAGCGAGCATTCTTAAATGTGAACGGCTGCACCCGAGACGCATCTGAGGATGCTTTCTCCTCATCCGACAAAACAAAGTTGTTTGTATTTAGGGGATTACTATTTTTTGCAGCAGGATGGCATCATTGGGCCAACGGCCGTTCACATCGTTTGTGGCGGGCAACCGCTGAATCTCTGGAAAGGTGTACATGCCAGTGACGAGCGTGTAGCTGCCTGCGGCTATATCGGGTGGTAGGGTGAGCATGCTGCTGTCTATCAGTTGCACATTGGGCTGCCATTTGTTGGTTGGCAGCCAGCCGTTTAGCGGAATGCCGTCCATTTGGACAACAATTTCTCCGTTTTCATCCAATAAATGAATAAATCGGTGGTAGTTATCGCTGAGGGGAACGGCCGTTTCCCAGTAAAGTAAGAATTTAATTGACGCATCTGTCTGTTTTATCGTGTAGCCATTCAGGCTGATACCAGGCTCTAACTGGTTTTGTGTGGCTATTTGCAAGTCAGGCGGCTGTTTTAGTCGATAAAGTGTCGTTTCATCAAATGAAATTTGTTCAACCGCTTGAGTTTCTACCCACTCTTGTAGTTGGGGGAGTTGGTTAAAACGGCCGTTTGTAAAGACAAAATAATCTACGTTATAGGCAAACGTGCTGTTTAGAATATCGTTGACGGAGAGAAAGCCAGTAGAAATACGCTTGCTGGAACTGTCTGTTAGCGATGGCGGCACAAAATGGCCGCTGGCAAAGATTAAAAACGGATCGTCACTAATCACCATTTGCTGCGCTGCTATTTGGCTAGTCAAATATTGTCTAACGGCTGGCGCTTCCCATTCAGCCCATTCTAGCGACTGCGTGGCATATTGCTGAATCAGCAGGGCAAATACAGCAATACTTGCGCCCAAAAGCGCGGCCTGAGACAGTGGCTTTTTGCCACCCTGTCGCAAATCGTGCCAAAGCTGCTGCCCAATGCCTGTTAAGCCACCCGCCACCAACAAGATGAGTGGATAAATGGCAAAAATCATGTAGTGAGGCCACATTGGGCGCAGCTGCACGAGGGTAAAAATGGTGAGGACAAGCCAGAAAACGGCCGTTTGCACAAAAATCTTCCGTTTAGACTTATATATTCTTGGCACAACCAGCAAGGCTAGAAGGAGCAGCAACCATTGCTCATGCAGTAAATAGTGGGTAAGCGTTCCCACATTGTTTGCCGCCCACGTCTGCAAATCGAGGCCAAGTTCAGCCCGATTGTATTCAAAAACCCAGCGGACAAACCCTTCACCGTAGCTAGGCAGCAGCCAAACGGCCGTTATCAACAGCAGAGAAAAGCCAAACAACCCTATCACTTTGCCGCTGTGCTTGTCAATTGGCTTCCCCCAAAGCAGCAAAAATGTGACGGGCAACCCTGTAAAAACAAGCAGTGGATGGAGGCCAATCGTTACCCCAAAAAGAAGCCCGCTAACGGCAGCCCCATACCCGCTACCTGTTTGCCGGAATCGGGTGGTGGCGACCAGCGTGAGTAGCAAAAAAGAGATGCCGGGCAAATCGTTCATCACCACAGGCAGCCTGATCAAGACGTCTGGCACGAGCAGCCAAAGTGCCATGGCTAACGGGCTTGCCCAACGCTGCTGCCACCAAACTTTAGCCAGCCAGCCCAAGGCAACCAGACCCCCTAAATTGAGGATGATCATGGAGAATCTTGCTGTGGAAACGGCCGTTCCCCCCAACTTAAAAGCCATTTGTAGCCACCAAATAATCAGCGGCGGCTTGTTAAAAACCGTCTCCTCAAAAAGGGGGAAGCCCTGACTGCTCAATGCCGCCGTTTGTAGCAAAACGCCCTCATCATAATTCCAAGCATAATCATTCAGATGAGGCCATAAAATGATTACAGGCAGCAAGAGTAAAACAAACCAAACGAGCCAATAAGCCCCATTGGTCAATCGTGCATTAATCCTGTAGCTCATTCCACAACCCAATACCAACAGCAAGAATCTAGACCAAAAACGAAATCTAAATTTGTTGCGGGCGTTTCGGTCAAAGGGTCATAAAAAATACGCCGAATGCTTTGCCCATTTTCCGATTGGAAAGAAATCCAAAGCACCCCTTGACCATCTGGCGACCATAAAAATCTACTCAAATTAGGCTTCGAGCCTAATACGGTCAATGTTTGTGTATTTAAATTCAGATCGTACAGATCATAATTTGAACGCCGAGTATAAAAGCGTAGATGATTATTTGGCAGAGGCAATAGGTTGACCGTTTCAAAAAGAGTGGTCTCAGACGTTATTGCCATAAATTCAGTTTCCAACTGCATTAAATTTTCATCTTCCGGTTTAAGATGCCAAATTCTAACAAAACCATCATGCGTGTAATGAAGAATCTGCTCATCATTTAACCAAACAGCAGCATCGCTCAATGGCCCCAGCACAGAGTCAGGCAATTGGAACTTTCTATTAGATTGGCGTTCGATAATCCAAAATATAGAATGTCCAACGTCACCTGGGAATGTTTCCACTGCTAAAAGAAAACGGCCGTTTGGCGACCATTGATAACGCAAATAATTGGTAAAAACTGAAGCTGGTTCTTTATCCGCATCCGCTGGATCCATGGACGGCAACAACACTGTGTTAGTGCTGGCTAAAATTTCTACCCCACTTAAAATTGGTATTGTATCTAAATTGGCAACCCAAATTCCACTCGGCTCATTCCAACTCAGTTCGCTTGCCGTTGGCCATGATAAATCTTGGAACGGCCATACAAAGCGCATTGGTAGTTCACGAGAGAACAAAACCTCGCTTACTACAACTTGCTCATTTGAAATGTATATTTCGTGAGCAAAAAGAGTGAACAGCCCCGTCTCTTCATTTTGGAGCACATAAGCAAGCCAACGGCCGTTTGGCGAAACGGTAATCGCATTTCTTAGCGGTGGCAAATAGCTAGTTACGCCTGTTAGTTTATTGGCATGTTCAATGGCGGGTTGTCTTAAAAGCTCGATTTCTGTTTGTGATGAAATATGAAAAACTATGAGAGAAAATTCTCGTTCTGGAACAACTTTCCGCATAAAGACGGCGATATTTTGTGCATATACTGGGCTGGAATCAACGCCCTTAACTAAAGTCTCCACTACATTAGTTTGAGGCAGCCAGCGTTGCAAGGTTCCTTCGCGCACAAACAGCACTGGAGTTGTGGGCCAGGCGGGTTCAGGTGTGTTGGTTGGGATAGGTGAGGCTGTTGGGATAGGTGAGGCTGTTGGGAGAACGGCCGTTGCCGTGGTTGCAAGTGCAGATTCGGGAGTTTGGGTTGAAAGTGGTGTTGTGGAAAGCGGGATGGCCGTTGGTGTTTCTGTTGGTAGTGAAGTTGCCACCACAACTAAGCGTGTCACCGATACCGTTTCCCGCACAGGAAAACAGCCAATCAAACTAGCTAAACAGAAGCAGAAAAGTAAAAATTTAGTACGCATAAAAAAGAAGGAGAAGGCTGGTTATGACCTTCTCCTCATAATTCTATAGTAGATTTTCAAACATGCTGCACAAAGTTCTGCTTATTTCTCTACGTTCCCTGTGCGCTCTGTGGCAAAAAACCTTAGAACAGACCAACGACTCTACCCGTTTCCAAATCCAGATCAACATCATAAAAAGCGGGTCGGGTGGGCAAACCAGGCATCGTGCTCATTTGGCCGACCAGCGGATAGAGGAATCCGGCGCCAACACTGGCCCGAATTTCCCGAATTGGCACGGTGAATCCCGTTGGTGCGCCCTTCAGATTTGGATCGTGGCTCAGGCTGAGATGCGTCTTAGCCATGCAGATTGGCAGCTTGTCAAAACCCAGTCGGGCATAGTCAGCAATCTGCTCCTCCGCTTTTTCAGAATACTCAACGCCATCGGCACCATAAATCGTTTTGGCGATAATTTCGATTTTTTCCTTGATGGAGCTATCCAAATCGTAGAGAAACTTAAAGTCGCTCGGTTTTTCACACGCTGCCATCACCGCTTTGCCCAATTCTACAGAGCCTTTGCCACCTTCTGCCCAATGGTTGGACATGACGGCATTTTCTGCACCTGATTCCAAAGCAATTTTGCGAACCAGAGCCACTTCATTGTCGGTGTCGTCCTTGAAGCGGTTGATGGCGACAACCACCGGAATGCCAAAGCGGAGTGCATTTTTGATGTGAACAATCATGTTGACACACCCTTTTTCTAGCAATTCCAGATTTTCTTCTGTGTAAGTAGGTGCTAACGGCCGTCCCGCAACCACTTTAGGGCCACCGCCGTGCATCTTCAGGGCGCGTATGGTAGCGACCAAAACGACAGCATCAGGAATGAGGCCGCTGTAGCGACATTTGATGTTGAAGAATTTTTCCATGCCAATGTCGGCGCCAAAGCCAGATTCGGTAAGAACGTACCCATCTGCCCCAACCAGCTTGAGGGCAATTTGGTCGGCGATGATGGAGCTGTTGCCGTGGGCGATGTTGGCAAAGGGGCCGGCGTGAATCAGGGCTGGCGTCCCTTCCAACGTTTGCATTAGGGTGGGCATGATGGCGTCCTTCATGAGGACGGTTAACGCCCCGCCAGCACCCAGATCATCGGCCGTTATCGCCTCACCCGCTTTGCTCTGCCCAATGACCATATCCCCTAGCTGTTTACGCATGTCGGCTAGGCTGGTGGTTAGAGCCAAAATTGCCATAATTTCACTGGCAACGGTGATGTCGTAACCCGTTTCGCGCTGGAATTTTTCTTTGTCCCCCTGACCAATGGTGATGCCGCGTAGGAAGCGATCATTAGTATCTACAACGCGTCGCCAAGTGATGGTTTCCATATCGATATCCAATCGGGCAAACCGACTTTTTTCTTCTTCGGTTAATCTGTTGGGATCAGTTTTGTCGATGCCTAGCTTTTTAAGCCGCTTGAGCATGACGGGGGAGAATTTGCGGCTGCCATCTTTGCCAGGAGGGCAAAGTCGGTTGAACAGGCTTTCGTCCGACTGATAAGATTCGTGGTGTATTCGCACGTCGATGGCGGCGGCAAGCAGGTTGTTAGCGGCCGTTATCGCATGAATGTCACCCGTCAGATGCAGGTTGAAATCTTCCATGGGGATGATTTGGGAGTAGCCACCGCCCGCCGCGCCCCCTTTAATGCCAAAAGTAGGACCCTGGCTGGGCTGACGAATGCAGGTAAACACTTTTTGACCCAGATGTGCGCCCAACGCTTGGCTAAGACCGACGGTTGTTGTCGTTTTCCCTTCGCCTAGCGGGGTTGGGGTGATGGCCGTCACGTCGATATATTTGCCGCTTGGGGAATCTTTGAGCCGATCCCGCACAGAGAGCCGAACTTTGGCTTTGTGGTTGCCGTACAGTTCTAGCTCTTCGGGCAGCAAGCCAACTTCTTCTGCAATTTGCTGGATGGGTAGTGGGGTGGCTGCCTGAGCGATTTCGATGTCGCTGGGAACGGCCGTTTTTAGATTTTGTAATTTATGAGGCACAGGGTGTTTCTCCTTCAATAGTGTAGGTCAAGTTTATAAACTTGACCTACGATTAATTTATCGTATCTATACAGGTCATTCCTGCGAAGGCAGGAATCCACACATTTGGATACCCGCCTTCGCGGGTATGACAGGAGAGAAACCTGTACAGTTACAATTTATCTAGTAAGGCTAACGCGCTATATTTTGCGGGATGGGGGCAGATACGGCAAATAACAAAAGCCATACATTATTTAGACTTTCTACGGCGGCGACGCTCTCGGCGAGGTCGAGCCGATTCAGCCCCTGCTTCAGTTGCTGGGCGATTGGCCTGAATCCAAGCTATGCAGTTTTCATCACTGCCCATCATTACATCGGCTACCATAATCCCTTGCTTAATTTCATGCTCAATGGGATTGGTGATGGCCGAAGTCATGCCGTGGGATATAGCCATTGCCAGAAAATGGGAGTTGAGCGGCGGACGGTTGGGCAGCCCAAACGAGACGTTGCTGGCGCCGCAGCAAGTGTTGACTTTTAGCTCCGTCAGGCAGCGGTGGACGATACGAAAAACCTGCCGTCCAGCAAAGCGCATGGCGCCAATGGGCATCACCAGCGGGTCGATAATCACGTCTTCGCGCGGAATGCCGTAATCCATTGCTCGCTCGACAATCTTTTTGGCGACGGCAAAACGGACGTCGGGGTCTTCTGAAATGCCCGTTTCGTCGTTGGAAATGCCAATAACGGCCGCTCCATACTTCTTGATCAGCGGCAGCACAACTTCCAACCGCTCTTCCTCACCCGTGACAGAGTTGACCAGCGGCTTCCCTTCATAAGCCGCCAGCCCGCTTTCCAGCGCAGCGACAATGGAGGAGTCAATCGAAATCGGCACGTCTGTCACAGACTGCACAATTTTGATTGCTTTTGCCAAAATAGCTGGCTCATCGGCTAGGGGAATCCCTGCGTTAACATCCAGCATGTGCGCACCTGCCGCAACCTGGGCAAGGGCGTCTTTGATGACGCGGTCATAATTGTCTGCGGCCATTTCACGCGCCAGCAGCTTGCGCCCGGTGGGGTTGATCCGCTCGCCAATAATGGTAAACGGCCGTTCTGGCCCAATGATTACTGTTTTTGTCTTTGAACTAATGATTGTTTCCATATTTTTCCTTTCTAGGTGATCGGTATTCGGTAATCAGTGGGATAGTGACTGATCTACTGATTACCGATCACTGATTACTCTTCCTTTTACGCCGCCGCGCCTTCTCCTGACCACTGTCAAAGCCCACCTGCATTGGTCGGGGCAGCAAGCCAGCCTCTTCAATAATCTCTGCAACCAATTCCTCTTGTCGGTAAGCCATCACATGAACGCCAGAAACGCCTTCAATTTCGCGCACCTGCTGGATAATTTCCACACAAATCTTTTTGCCTTCTTCCCGCTTCTTGGCTTTCGGCGTTTTGCGGAGACGTTCCACAATTTCATCGGGGATGTGAACCCCAGGGACTTTAGATCGCATAAATTCGGCCGTTTTTTCTGAGCGGAGCGGCCCAACGCCAACCAAATAAAACGCTTTTTCGTGTAGACCCATATCTCGCGCCTGATTCATGAACGTTTTGAAGCGGG
>UOEU01000188.1_pt1 | contig 18333 bp, 18 predicted proteins | sample 1989311 | NCBI WGS metagenome assembly UOEU01 (sample SAMEA4712195, study PRJEB27164) | hydrothermal vent metagenome | biome: marine basaltic hydrothermal vent biome; feature: marine hydrothermal vent; material: mineral | place: Pacific Ocean | collected 2011-06-14/2011-07-23 | depth 1719 m | reverse complement strand
GAGTTGGCGACTCCGACTCCGACGCTGCTGATGGTGAAAACGGCCGTTGCCCACAGCATCAGCGTGGTGCGCTTGCCGCAAAATTTACTCAACCAATTAACAACCTGATTGCCCACCATCATTGCCAAAGCAATAAGGGCTGACATGATGCCAGATACCCAGATCAGTTCTTGCCCCAGCAGATCTAAAAAATAAGGTTGCCAAGCGTAAAATCCCCAAGCCATAAAGCCTGCCTGAATGGCAGAAACCAGCATAAGCAGGCGAATAGGTCGCTGCTGCCAGCCAAAAGTAATCCCAGCACGAGCTACCTTTTTCATCTCAGCGGGCAATGTGGCTAGATTGAGCGTTTTTGGTTCGTAGCCGATGTCGTGCATGGTGATGAAGGCAAAAATAAAGACCAAGATGAGCAGCAGCACGCGCCCAATAAAAGGATAGGCCAAATCCCAATTGCCTATGAAGCCACCGCTAACGGTGCCAATGAGCATGGCCGCGCCGCTAACGGTTGCGCTGCGGGAGAAAATATTGTCCAAACCGTCTTCATACCCCGTTGCCTGCAAGGCATCGACAACCCACGCTTCCATCGCACCCGAATAAAATGTGTAGCCCAATCCCATGACGACGGAGGCAATAACAAAAAAGGTCAGATTGCCGCCCATTTGGGCGACGAGCAGGTAGGCGATTGTGCCAAAGGCGAGGATGGCGATGCTTAATAAAAATGAGGCGCGCCGCCCCCGAGTGTCTGCCAGAACGCCTGTTGGGATTTCAAAGAGTGCCATGCCTATGGAAAATGACGCGTTGGCAATAAACACGCCCAAAATAGCCAGCCCTGCATCCAGCAAAAAAAGGGTGTTGACGCCCCAAATGAGTGACGCAGACAGGGTATAAAGCCCAGTCAAGATGAGATAGTCGCGGATAATGCGCTTGGGTGTCAGATTGCCCTCGGTTAATTCTTGAACATGAATGGTTTTAGGTAGAAAGAAAGGTAGTTGAGTGGTTTTTGCTCGTCGGCGGTGATAACGCCCGTTTCCGCTTCCGGTGTTGCTAAAACCACATCGTAAATATTGATCTCATTTTGGATTGTGTTGGATTGGAAACGGCCGTTTCCATCTACAAAGTAAACAAAAAGCTCTTCACCCGGCTGGGGCAGTTCCAGCGTCGCCGTGCCGCCTGCCGGTAGAATGCTGCTTTTGAATCACGCGAGTAAACGAATCGGTCAAGTTTAACTCCTGATGCTGGATAAGGTTGCCGGAAAACATGCGCTGCACTTCCCCAGCCATAATCGCCCCTTTGCCTCCCGTTGTATCCTCATGATAAAGTTCCCCATCAATAACGTAGGTAAAGATTTCCAACCCACGATGTGGATGCCAGCGAAAGCCGTTGCGCGGCGCAATTTGAGTCATGTGGGCGGTAAGCATACCGCTCAACCGCTGTAACGGACTGTAGCCACCCACGGCAAAATGGGAGGTGAGCCAATGCACAGGGTGAATGGTGGGGAAGGTGTCTGCTTTATAAAATTGCAGATAGCTGTTGATGTCCAGATTGGTGATTACAGAGTCAAACATAGAAGACATAATTATTTTGTAACTATTCAGGTGGCAAATAACAGCCTATTTTACACTTGATTTTAAGCAAACTTAACAGAAATTATCTGGGTTGTTGATGTTTTAAGTTTAGAGGGATTTCTCGGAGGACCTCGAAATGACAATTAAAGTTTCTGGAACGGATAAAATTCAACAAATTACCCAAAATTGTCATTTCGAGCCGCTTTTGGCGAGAAATCCCTTTGAAGATAATCATTTATTACCATAATTTCAGGGACAGACCTGTACAGTTACATTATTTTACCTTTAACAGTATCCTATTTTGGGAGGGGTCGTGCAAAAACAGCCCGTCATGATGGGACTCTGTGGAGAGGTTGTTTGCTTGGAGACGATGTTTAACTGTATCCAAAGCGGTTTGGGTTGGTAGTAAAATTTGGAAATGGCGCAGTCCGGCGGCATTGGCTGGCGGTGCGGCTGCGCCTTGACCCGCCCAACTGTTGAGGCCAATGTGATGATGATAGCCGCCCGCAGAGACAAATCCAGCCGCTGCACCGTAGCGCATAATGCGTTCAAATCCGAGTTTGTTGCAGTAAAAATCTTCAGCTTCATCTAGGTCGCGGATGTGCAGATGGATATGCCCCATTTTTGTGTCTGGGTGCAGCCCTTGCCATTGTGGGGAACGGCCGTTCAGTTCACCCATCAAACTTTGCAGATCGAGAGGCTGGGTGTTCATTTGCAAACGGCCGTTTTGCCTCGGCCACTCCTCCGGGGGACGGTCACGATAAATTTCAATGCCGTTGCCGTCAGGGTCAGATAAGTAGAGTGCTTCGCTCACGCTGTGGTCAGAAAATCCGCCCAGATCCGTTTTGCTATCGACTAGGTTTTTGAACGTTTTAGCCAACTCTAGCCGACTGGGAACCAGCAAGGCAAAATGATAGAGACCCGTTGTGCCGCGCGGCAGCATTGCCTCGGGCTGTTCAACCAGCTCCAACAACGGCCGTTTCCCCACACCCATTTGCACCACATTTCCATCTTGCCGCAGTAGTTTTAGGCCAATGCTCCCTTGGTAATAGGGCAAAGAACGGCCAAAATCAGCAACCGTCAGTGAAACCAGACCAATTTGAGTTTGTGGATGTATTGTTTCCATTGCCATATAGCATACCGTTTGGATGCAGAGGTGCAAGGGTGAGGGGCTGGTGAGGGGGTGAAGAGGTGAAAGTTTGTCATTAACTTTTCACCTTTCACGCACCAATTATGCCGTTTCTGCCTCAGCTACCTGCGCTAATTCTAATTCAATTTCAATGTTGATCTTTTCGCCAATGAGCACACCGCCAGTTTCCAAAACCTGGTTATATGTTAATCCCCACTCTTTACGGTTGATGACGCCGCGTGCTGAAAAGCCAGCACTGACGCCGCCCCAGGGGCTTTTGGCCGTACCCGCATATGCCACATCCAGCACAATCTCTTTGCTGATGCCTTTGATGGTGAGGTTGCCGTACAAACGGCCGTTTTGCTCATCAACCTGTTCAACACGGCTGCTAACAAAGCGCATTGTGGGATGATTTTCCACATCGAAGAAGTCTGGGGATTTTAGATGCTCGTCTCGCTGCTCCTCCCGCGTGTTCAAACTTGCTAAATCAACTTCAATGTTTACCGAGGTGTTGATTGGATTGGCCTCGTCAAAATTGACGCTGCCGCTAAATGTTTCAAAGCGGCCCCGCACCTTTGAAATCATCATGTGACGCGCTGTAAAATAGATATTTGAATGTGACTGATCAATTTGCCATGACATTGTTGTATAATCTCCTTAGGGTGGTCTGGAATAGTTTATTTTCAGACAATTATTTTTCTTAAGTGGACTAGAGTCCAAATATGAGTTACGATATTAGCGGACTGCAGTCCGCTTGTCAAGCAGATTCTTGATTTTGGATCACATTTGTGTGTACGAATTGGCACGTCAGTTTACAAAATCTGCAAAATCGCTTTTACTATAAAGATGATTTTGAACAGGAAGATGAAATGAACCAACAGGAAAATGACGCAATTTCTCTAGAGATAATTGATGAGGCTGGCGGCAGCTACCGCCAAGAGCGACGGGATGCGGCTGCAAATCGTGTGCGCATTTTGGAAACGGCCGAAAAGCTGTTTGCCCAACATGGCGTTGCCAACGTCAACATGGCCGACATTGCCCAAGCCGCCAAAGTGGGTAAGGGAACGCTGTACCGACGCTTTACCAACAAGGCAGAGCTTTGTCTCGCTTTAATGGATAGCCAAATGATCGACTTCCAAAACGGGATGCTGGCGCGATTGCAGCAGTTGACAAGCCAAGGCACGCCCAAAATGGCACAGCTTGGTCAATTTTTGGACGCTTTGGTCACCTTTACAGATGCCCACGCTCCTTTATTGTGCGAAGTGCAAAGGGCGGGACTGCTGCAAGAAAGAGACCCAAATGGATTAGAGTTGCCCCATTTTTGGCAATACATGACGGTGAGTGGGTTGCTAAAAACGGCCGTTTCCCAAGGAGAGCTGTCCGACACCCTCGACATTGAATATTTAGCCGATGCCTTATTGGCTCCACTTAAAGCAGACATCTTCCGTTACCAACGAGAAGCGCGTGGCTTTTCACTGGAGCGCATCAGTGCCGGATTGCGCCTGCTGCTGGCTGGCTTATCCCACTGCGACGGCGCAGCTTAAATGTCACAAATTTCACCTTCTAAACCAGAAAACAGATGGATGAAACCAAGGAAACGGCCGTCATTCCAACAACCAACGCCAGCGGCACGGCTCTGCTTATCACCAACATCTAAAAAATAGCCAACAAATACCGACTCGAAACCCAAAATGGACAATAAATCATTACGAATCCTTGAATACCATAAAGTTTTAGACATTCTGGTAGGCTACACCAGCTTCACTGCTGGCGAAGCGCTTGCCCACAAGCTGCAACCCACCACCGACCCAATTTTAGCCAAACAGTGGCAGCGTGAAACGGCCGAAACCCTTCTCCTGTTAGACACCCACCCCAACATCACCATTGGTGGGGCGCGAGACGTGCGCCGCGCCGCCGACAACGCTCAGCATGGCTTCACCCTCCCCGCCGAAACATTGCTGGACATTCGCAGCACCCTCATTGCTGCCCGCACCCTCAAGCGACAGCTTATCAAAGTGGTAGATGAATTCCCAACCTTGGCCGCCATTGCTGAACTCATTGAAGAGTGTCCTGGCTTGGTAGACACCATTAGCAACACGCTTGATGAGCGAGGGGATGTGCTGGACAGTGCTAGCAGTAAGCTCGCCAAAATACGGTCTGACTTACGCACTGTGTACGGCCGTATTCAAGACAAGCTGCAGCGCCTGTTAAGCTCCAACAAAAACCAATGGCTGCAAGAGCCAATTATTACGATGCGAAGCGGCCGTTACGTTGTGCCAGTCAAAGCGGATGCCAAAGGGCGGATCAAAGGGATCGTCCACGACCAAAGCGGCAGCGGGGCCACCGTTTGGGTTGAGCCAATGGCAACCGTCGATCTCAACAACGACTTTCGCGGGCTGCAAATGAGCGAACAGGCCGAAACGGAGCGCATTTTGGCTGATCTGTCCGCCAACGTCGCCGAACAGGGGGACGCCATCATCCGCATCGTCGAGCGGATGGCTGAACTTGACCTTATTTTTGCTCGCGCCAAATATGCCGCCATCATCAAAGGCGTGCCGCCCCAGTTTGCCGAATGGCGCGAATTTGAGCAGCCCAAACCGCCCAAACACGCCAACGAGCGGGCCAAATGGACACCCCCGCCGCCCAACCTGCACCCCGGCTCCACCATCTGGATGCGTGGCGCACGCCATCCACTGCTGCCTCCCAACGACGTTATCCCCACTGACCTGACGCTGGACGAAAAGACTTTCACCGTTCTAATCACTGGCCCAAACACGGGTGGTAAAACGGTTAGTCTAAAAACCGTTGGCCTGATGGTGCTGATGGCTCAGTCTGGCCTCCATTTGCCCGTGATCGAAGCCCGCTTGACCGTTTTTGAGGACGTTTTTGCTGATATTGGGGATGAACAGTCGATTGAACAAAGCCTTTCTACCTTTTCGGCACACATGAGCAACATCATCCACATTCTCAGCCAGATTGATGATCGGTCGCTAGTGCTGCTGGATGAGCTAGGCTCCGGCACAGACCCCACAGAAGGGGCAGCTTTGGCGCAATCCATCACCAACTTTATGCGGGACAAAGGGGCAACAACCTTCGTTGCTACCCATTACCCTGAACTAAAGCTGTACGCCGACCAGCAGCCGGGGGCGACCAACGCTTCGCTCATGTTTGACATTGAAACGCTCTCCCCCACTTATGAAATGGCGATTGGCATTCCGGGTAAGTCCAACGCCTTTGCCATTGCTCGGCAGCTAGGGTTGGATGAGACGATTTTGGATGAGGCGATGCTCCTGACGGGGGCAGGCAGCAATGAAGCAGAGAGTATGCTGGACGCCATTTATGATTTGCGCGACAAAATTGCTTCTGAAGAGGCTGCCGCCCGACTGATTCGCCGTCAACTGGAGGATGAGAAGGATGTTTTGGCGCGGCAGCTTGAGCAGCTTGAGGAGGAGCGGGAAGCGGTGTTGGAGGAGGCGCAAGAAGAAGCTCGCCAAAAAATCGCGGCCATCGAGGATGAGTTGCGCCAGGCGCGTAGGCAAATTCGGGATGCCCATTCGTTGAACAAGCTGAAAAAGGTAAGCAAGGATGTCGCTGCGCTGGAGCTGGATGCTGTGGAGAAGATTGCCCCGAAAACGGCCGTTCGCCACAAGAAAAATCGCCTGGAATTACAAGTAGGCGACAAGGTGCTTGTGAAAGCACTGAACACCGAAGGGGAGGTTGTTTCGTTGAGCAAATATGAGGCGATGATTGTTGTCGGCCGTTTGCAGATGCGAACCAAGCTGAGAGACTTAGAGTTTAAGAGTCGTCCTGAGGATGAAGAAGCTGAACTGGAATCGATACCAATCATCAAGACAGCCTCCCCTGGCGTGGAGTTGGACATTCGTGGGCGGCGTGTGGAGGAAGGGTTGTCGGCGTTGACAACGTTTATCGACCAAGCTTACTTGTCGCAAATGCCTTGGGTGCGGATTATTCATGGCAAGGGAACGGGTCGGCTGCGAACGGCCGTTCGCAAGGCGCTCAAAAAGAATAAGCAAGCTGCCTCCTTTGAAGAAGGAAAAGATGGGGAAGGGGGCGCAGGCGTCACGGTTGTTAAGTTTTAGGTAGAAACTGGGTGACACTGTCGATAAGGCCTTTGTCAGCCAACACCTGAACGACAGTGCCTGTCACCCCGACTAAAAAAACAAAAAGCCTTGCTGCTGCAAGGCTTTTTGCGGGAAGAGGAGAAAAAGAGGGAATTCAGTATAAATTAGTGTAAGATACTGTTAGTTTACGACAGAGCAGTAGAGGACGACAATAGGATGTGCGTACTGACTCAATCTAAACCAATTTTGTAGGGGCGGGAAGGCGCGGTGAGGTTTTCAAGAAACAATCGGGGATAATTCCGCGCCATCTCGCCCAACTTACTGAATTTGGAGTAAGTCATGGTTCAACGATGTGAACATTGTGGGCAAACGGTTATGGTGACGGACAATCAATGCTGGCACTGTGGACAATCGCTGCCTAAACGCAAAGCTGCACCTGTCAAAAAGCCTCTGCTGGCAACGGCCGTTCCCGACGAAAACACACCCACGCTGCCGCTGAACACACTTTTGCTTTATGCTGGATTAACGGCCGTTGCCTTGCTCATCCTCATTGGCACTACCCGCGCCATTAGCCAAGCACCCCTCTTTCAATTTGGCGGCAACAGCACCGCCGATGTGGGCTGGAAGCCCATTACCGACAGCCAACTTCGCTTTACTTTGAACTTACCGGAAGCGTGGCAAACTGTTGAATTAGATGTTGATGGTTCCAGCAGTGCAACAACGGTACAGGACAGCCCTGCAGTGCAGGCGGTTAGCCAAACTTTGGCGGCAATTGTGGCTGATGGTGAGCTGCTGTTACTGGGTGCGGAGGATACGGCCGTTTTTGTCGACGGCACGCCCGTTTTTATCTTGGTTGCCCAAAGCAAACGGCTTCAGCAGCTTTCCCCTCAAGAAATTATCCTTCTTGCTGAAGCACAGTTCCCACAATCCGTCACCATCGTAGAAAAGTATACAAGTGAAGAAAAGTTTGACGGAATAAAAGGAAATTTACTCTTGAATATTGATCAGGATGGCAAAACTTGGAGATGCCTAGAGCAATTTATCCCCGACGGTAGCGGTATGTATTTGGTTGCCACCTGCACCAGCTCTAATCAGTTTGCCACTCAGATCAAAGATTTTGAAACGATTTTACGCAGCTTTCAGCCGCTTCGTTCATAGCGTGACGACAATCTTATATTGCTTGACGCTCCTTCCGCCACTCTGTACAATGCAACCATAAATTAAACACAATTGGCAATCAGATGAAAAGTAATCAAAAACAGGCAGCTAAACAGAATAAATCGGGACTCGTATTATACGATTCTTGGCAAATTGAAACGGCGGTGGACGCATTTAAGGCGGCCATTGCCGCCGATCCAAACAATCCTGAATACCACCTCAACCTTACCCGCGCCTACACCCGCAGTGGCGACTATGCTCAGGCGATGACTGCTCTGGGTGGCTACCTAGAAACGGAAACCAAGGGGGATGTGGCGGCACGTTTTGAGCAGATATTTTCCAGCGCACTAGATGAGGTGGAGTCTAACCTCATTGAAGGCATGAAACAGCTAGACATGCCCTTGCCCCAAGTGGGCAAAGCGATTCAGATGTGGCTTGAATACCGGATTGCCATTGGCAGACGGCCGTTACGTACACCAAAACCATCCCTTTGGGCTGGTGCATTGGCCTACACCATCGTCAAAATAAACTTTGTAGAAATTAGTCGCAGCCAAATTGCGGCCGTTTATGGCATCAATCCCCGCTCGCTTAAAGAGAAACATAAGGAAATTGTAGAAGCCTTGGACTTAATGCCCGCCGATTACCGCTACTTCACTGGCGAAGAAAATCCTCTTGACAAATTGGTAGAAGCAGCGCGACTGCTGGAACAGCTAGACCAACATTTCCAGGAAGATTGACATTCTCCATTCCCTTTATTCAGAGTAACCAATTTGCATTTAGCGTAGCTAAAAATCATGAGCAAGGAGGTTTAATGACCAAGCTTAACGATTTCATTCAGCTAAAAACGGCGCAGGGAACGGCCGTTCACACCCCACATCACACATTGATCCCAGAATCACAAGCACTCACCATCCGTTTTCCTTACGGGGGGATTGTTTGGCAGCGGCCAACGGCCGTTCTCATTCAGGAAAACAACCAGCTTCGTCGCTACCCTATCACCGACATCACGCGCATCGTCGTCTGGAGCTTGCTAAGTTTCAGCCTACTGTTCCCCTTACTTCTGCGAATCATACGTTCTACCAAATAATAAGACCTACCCTTTCAAAGGAGGTAGTTATGAGCGATCATTTCAACAAAATAATGTTAGAAACCGTAACGAATCAAGAATCAGCCAACGCCCTTATTGGGCGATTGTTTGACATAACCCGCCCTGAAGCCGTGTACAGCCAACCAGTTACCGTAGGGGAGCATACCATCATTACCGCCTCAGAATATATGGCTGGGATGGGTGTGGGGTATGGCAGCGGCGGCGGTTTGAGTGCCCAAGAAGAGCCAGAAGGTATGGGTATTGGCGGTGGTGGGGGCGGTGGCGGCACAGCCTTGGCACGTCCAGTTGCCACCATTATTGTTGGCCCCAATGGTGTTCGGGTGGAGCCCATTATCGATGTGACCAAAATTGCCATCACCATGTTTACCGCTCTGGGAGCAATGGTCTTGGCTCTACGAAAAATGAAGCCCTAAAAAACAAACAATCACCCTGCTATGATTTATCGTCCCGCCCAGGCCAGCGATATTGCTGCCATCAAATCGCTCATCCAAGCCGCCAAAATCAATCCTATGGGGTTGAAATGGCAACATTTTATTGTGGCGGTAGCTGCTGACGACACGCTGGTCGGCTGTGGGCAAATCAAGCCGCATCGAGGCGGCTCCCGTGAACTTGCCTCCATTGCTGTGCAAACAGGGTGGCGACGGCAAGGTATCGCCGCAGCCATCATTCAGCAGCTATTGGCGAATGAACAGCAGCCCGTTTGGCTCACCTGCATGAACAAGCTTGTTCCGTTTTATGAGCAGTTTGGTTTTGTGGAAGTTGAAAACGGCCGTTTAATGCCTCGCTACTTTCGTTACGCTCGCCGCTTTTTTAGCCTATTTCAACGATTTAACCGCCTGCCTGGCTATTTAGCCGTCATGGTTTGGGTAAAAAGATAGCTAAAAATTTCATATCCTCTGAGGCAAAAAAGAAACGAGCAGCCAAACTCGCTAAACAAAGTTTCTAACACGATTCTGACGTAGGACTATTGTTTAACACCTCCCAACACCTAGAATACTATAGACCTATTGTGAAGAATAGTTACACGGTCAATACTATAAAAAATCTATTGCTGCACGCCTGAATCAAACAAGCCATCTCCCTAGCAATCATCGTGTAAGTGATATTGATAGATAATTTGTGTATTGTGATTCTTAAGAAGTACGCATACTCAATAATTGCCGAACATAACTTTATACATCCACCAAACGACTATTATTGAAACATTGTCTGTACAATTTTGCTGATTGAATTGCGGACAAACAGAAAGATTAAATTGATAAAGGACAATATCATGGAACAAGCAACACCCCATGCAAACGTGCCCATCGTTCCCTTACGTGGTGGCGTCGTCTTTCCAGGCGTTACCACCACTATTTCCATTGGGCGACGACGCTCCTTGGCTGCTGCCCAAGCGGCCGTTGAGCGAGATGGCGAACTCCTCATCCTCGTACAGTACAAGGCTGAAGTTGAATTACCTAAAAAAGAAGATTTAGTGCCGATTGGCATTTTAGCAACAGTTAGAGACGTACTTCGCACCCCGCATATGGGTGTACAAATGCTTGTTGAGCTGCATCGCCGCGTCAAGCTTGATGATGTAGAAACGGCCGAACCCTTTCTTTCCGGTCAATATAGCGAAATTAGTGACGGTATTGACGTGCAAAACGATCAATCCATCACGGAAGCCATCGCCTATTTAGAACAGTATGCCGACGCTTTAGGCGAAGCCAACCAGCAAGTCATGGCCAGCACCCGCAGCAAATCGACTGCAGGCGAACTTGCCGACTACATTGCTGGATTACTAAACCTTCCGTTTGAAACAGAAATTGAGCTACTCGCTTCCATCAATGGCATTAAGCGACTTGAAATAACAATCCAGTTTCTAAAGCAAGAGCTACGAATCACCGAAGTACGCAACAAAATCCAAAAAGATGCTCGGGCAGGGGCAGATAAAGCCCAAAGAGAATACTTGCTGCGAGAACAAATGCGTGCCATTCGCAAAGAGCTGGGTGAAGATGGCGAAAGCGTGCCGGATGAGCTGCGGCAAAAAATAGAAGAAGCCCAAATGCCAGAAGATGTTCATAAACGCGCCATCAAAGAGCTAAAGCGATTAGAATATCAAGGACAACAATCCGCAGAAGCCAGCGTCATTCGTACTTATTTAGAATGGCTAACTGAATTGCCCTGGAGTAAAGCGACAACTGATAATTTAGACATTCAGCATGTACGCCAAGTGCTTGATAAAGACCATTACGGCCTAGAAGATGTGAAAGACCGCATTGTGGAATATGTTGCTGTACGCAAATTGGCGGGTTCCAAAATGCGGGGAGCGATTATCAACCTGAACGGCCCTCCTGGGGTTGGAAAAACCTCAATTGCCACCTCTGTTGCCCGGGCCATTGGGCGAGAGATGGTTCGCATAAGCCTTGGCGGCGTGCGGGACGAAGCAGAAATTCGCGGCCATCGTCGCACCTACATCGGTGCCATTCCTGGGCGCATTATTCGCGCCCTGCGGGACGCAGAAACGCGCAACCCCGTCATTGTGCTGGACGAAATTGACAAAGTTGGTACCGATTGGCGGGGTGATCCTTCCTCTGCACTGCTGGAGGTTTTAGACCCAGAACAAAACAGCACCTTTACCGATCATTATCTGGAAGTGCCTTTTGATTTGAGCCAAGTCATCTTTATCACCACGTCCAACCAGCTCAACACAATTCCTGCCCCGCTGCTGGATCGCATGGAAACGATTACGATGCCTGGCTACATTGAAGAAGAAAAAGTAGCCATTGCAGAAGGATATTTGTTGCCCAAACAGCTAGAAGGACATGGCATTGGTGATGTGGAAGTTACGCTTGAGCAAGCGTCGCTGAAGCATCTCATTCGCTACTACACACGAGAAGCAGGGGTACGTAATCTGGAGCGCAGTATTGGCTCTGTGGTTCGTAAAATTGCGGTCAAAGTTGCCACTGATGAATCAGGCCCTTTTGTTATTACACCGAAAGAGGTGACGGAGTTCCTTGGCCCAACCAAGTTCCGTTATGGTCTAGTTGAAGAAAAAGATGAGATTGGTGTGGTGACGGGGCTGGCCGTGAGCAGCTTTGGTGGGGATACGCTGCCCATCGAGGTGAGCCTGAGTGAAGGCAATGGGAAGATTACGCTGACGGGTTCGCTAGGAGATGTGATGCGTGAATCGGCGCAGGCGGCTTTGACCTATGCCCGCGCCAATGCCCGTTCTTTGGGTTTGGAGCCATCTATCTTTGATAAGGTAAATATTCATGTGCATGTGCCGGATGGGGCAACGCCAAAAGATGGCCCCAGCGCAGGTATTGGCATGGCAACGGCCGTTATCTCTGCATTCACCCGCCGCCCCGTGCGCCGGGATGTGGCTATGACGGGAGAAGTGACCTTACGGGGTAAGGTGCTGCCCATTGGTGGCCTAAAAGCCAAAACAATTGCCGCTCATCGAGCCGGCATTAAAACGGTTTTGCTGCCCAACGATAATGCGAAGGACATTCCTGAATTGCCTGAATCTATTCGCAAAGGGCTGGAACTTGTTCCTGTCGCCACCTTGGATCAAGTTTTGGCTATCGCCCTGCTGTCGGCTACGGAATCACCCTTCTCTGTGACGACAAGCCAGGAGGGGATGAACTTACCTTTACCTTCGGCGACGGGTAGTTCGGGGTCGTCACCACTGCGAGCTACGGCTGAATGACAAATCAATTAGGATATCCAGTCCAGAAATCGAAAAAATAGCGTGTGCCTCTGGAGGCCGCCGAGAAAGGTGGGGGTGGCGTTGCTTTGGAAAAGGGGCAGGGCTTGTTCTTCGATTTGCTGATAGGATTCGGGTAAATAACCTGGGGTGCTGGCGAAGTCACCGTAATCACCAAATCTACGCCTTCTAAATCCGTCACATGCGGCAGCCGCATAAACGTCCGAATCCCCGAAAAACGTGGGTACACCATCGCATCAAGCGGTTGGTAATGGTTTTTTGTCATCTTAGAATTGCCTTAATCATTGATTGATGGGGGAGGATGTTCTTCATAACTGACCAGGATGATATGCTCGCTTCAAATACTGAAACTAGAACTTGTAATATTATCCAGATTCATTCTCTTGAGACTCGTTTAAGTAGTTAAATACTGTGCTAATAATCAAGTCCAAAACATCCCATCCTCCAGATATATCGTCATCTGAAACATCCTCACCAATTCCTTTAGAATCCATATCAATTCGTATCCAAAAAAGCTGAATCTTCTTGAGAAGTTCTCTAATCCGCATAAAATGCCCAATGTCTACCACTAGATCTATTTCACTGAAAATAAGTTCTGGTAAGGTATGAGCAAGGTGGTGACGATGGTCACGGATTTTTTTGATTTCATCAATTTCTTCACTGCTTATTACACCATTTTTTTGCAGCCATTTGCATGATGGTATTAATTTATAATTAATGGGAGCAGAAAATTTTTGGTCAACTTCTTGTTCATACCGACTTTCCATTCTGGAGCGTAGCTGTTGGTGATTGTCTTTCAAATGGGGAGGCCCATTAAAATCATCGGAAATGGGAACAAAAAAATCATCAATACGTTGAATAATCGAATTCATTAGCACTTCATAGGCGGTTAAGTATAATGAAGCAAGCAACAAATTTATTCGGAGTCTTTCAGGATTGAGCATCCTATCAATTGCACCAAACGCTTTTTTTTCAGAGGGAGTTAAAAAACTGTCGATATCTTGTTTATTATGATCTTTGTTTCGTAAATCAATTAATTGAGTTAGTCTTATCCGCGTTTCCTCAAGTTTTTGAGTAAGTTCATTTACAAATGGTGTCTTATATTCTCTTGCCAAATCCAACAACTCTTCTATTTGAGGAATTTCTCCTCTTAGGATACGTTCGCAAATAACTTTTGATAAGGAAACGCATCCGCAAGGTTTGCCCGTTTACCAATGTCCAAAGTTAAAAACGGGCAAACCCTTAGTTTCCCCTCAATAATTTCTAATTTATTTATTCCATCTTGCATAATAATACTTAGTAATGAGGGTACCTACCAGTTGTTGGCGCGATTGGCAACAAGTTCTCGTTGGGTAGCTGTTGGGTGTTTACGAGGCATAGCGATTTTATAATCCCAATTTCTTTATGACATTACGGAATGGTTGCGGTCGAAGTGTGGCGAGTTGGCTAAGCATAAATAGCTGTAGGCATCTGGATATATCGATCTGGCTTTTCACTGTTCTCCTGGATTGCAAAAAAACGTCGTTCGATTTTTTTGAGAACGGCCGCATCATAATAAATCATGCCACAATTGACACACACTTCAATGGGTGTGTTAGGCACGAGCAAATAATTCCCTTTATAACTGTAGAGATATTCAATTCGTCGTTCTTCATATTGTTCACTACCACAAAAATTGCATTTTTCGTTCTTTGTTTTTTCATTCATCGCTTCTGTTTCCTCGTGTCCAGGGATTAATAAATTTTGGTGGAGTTGGAATATAAACCGTTATTAGGGCAATTTTTTCACCGCGCCATCCACAAACTATATGAATAGGTGTTTCTGAAGCAAACCCGATTACCAGACAACTTTCACCACGTCCAGTATCAGGATATTGTTCCAGAATCTGACCATCTAATAAGGCTTCTTCAACTTGAGCAAAAGTTATCTCATCTGCCTTCCGTTCAATTTCTGCGTGTAGGCTGTAAAGGTATTTGTCATTGCGAACGTGTTCTTTGATGTTTTCAATATCCATTGTATCAAATCTAGCTTGCACTCAATTATACTTCTTCTGTCAATTGCGTGACCTGTGGTGAAACGGCCGTTGATAAACATTTGCTTCATAATCACTCACTTCGCAAAACTTCTCGCGCCGCGTTGTAGCCGGGCGCACCCGTCACGCCGCCGCCGGGATGTGCGCCAGCTCCGCACAAATATAAATTGGCGATGGGCGTTTGATATTGTCCCCAGCCAGCCACGGGGCGCATCACCAACAGTTGGTCTAGCCCCATTTGGCCGTGATGGATGCTGCCTTCGGTGAGGCTGTAGCTGCGTTCCCAGTCGAGCGGGGTGAGCAGTTGCTGATGCAGGATGAGTTCTTTGAGGTCGGGGGCGTATTGGCTCAATGTGTCGATGATGTGATTGCCCAGACGCTCTCGCTCTGTGTCCCAATCGCTCTCGCGCAGTTCATAGGGGGCAAACTGCATGTTGATTGAGAGGATGTGATGCCCAGCGGGGGCGAGAGCGGGGTCGGAAATGGTGGGGATGGTGATGTCGAGGTAGGGGTTGGGGGAGAAACGGCCGTATTTCGACGCATCATACCCCTTTTCCAAATAATCGAGGCTGGGGCTGATGCGAATGTGGCCGCTTAACTGCTCGTTGTCCGGCTGCCCCGCAAACTGTGGCAAGCGGCTGACGGCCAAATTCATCTTCGCCGTGCTGCCACGATACATAATATTGCCGACGTGGCGCATGAAGTGTGGCTCCAGGTTTTGTGGGCCGACCAGCTCAAAAAAGGTGCGGCGTGGGTCTGCGCTGGAGAGGATGACGCTGGCCTGTAACGCTTCCCCATTTTCGAGGATGACGTTTTGGATGGAATAATCCTCGCTGTTGATATTGATGTGGGAAACGGCCGTTCCCACCCTCACCTCCGCCCCATTTTCCCGCGCCGCATCGGCAAGCGCGACTGATAGTTGCCCCATCCCACCCACTACCGTGCGATGGCGTAAAAAGCCATTCACATGCTGATACAAAAACATCAGCGTCGTGCCAGCCGAGCGTGGCCCCTGCCGCAAGCCCGTAATGCCATAGCCGCCCAACGCCCCTTTGAGCAGGTCACTCTCAAACCATTCGTCCAAATACGCTTGAATCGGCATTGGCAAGACGCGCAGAAATTCCATCATCTCTTTTTTGCCCAGCCGCTTTAGCTTCAATCCCATGCCGCCCCAGGCGGTGAGATCGCTAAAATTGCGCTGCATGACGTTGGGTGGCGTCAGCCGCATCATCCCTTTGAAAATGGCCGCCATGCGGTTGACTTCTTCGTAAAAGGCGGGAAATCGGTCGGCATCCTGTTGACTGAATTGGGCGATGCTGGCGACGCTTTTGGCGATGTTTGGGTAGAGGGTGAGGGAACGGCCGTTAACCTCTGGCGCATACAACGCCGCCGCACATTCTCGAAATGTCACCTTATCTGTCAAAGATAGCTCGTTCAGAATCCCGTCCTGAAACATCCCCGCATCGGTTGCGCCCGTATCGACCCGATAGCCCGGCCAAATCTCCTCCGTCGCCGCCGCGCCGCCCAACACGTCCCGTTTTTCCAAAACCAAGACCCGTTTCCGCGCCTTCGCCAACATAGCCGCTGCCACCAACCCATTGTGACCGCCGCCAATAATAATTGCGTCATATTGTTGTGTCATTAATTCCTCAGATCGCTTGCTTGAGCGGCTATTTTCGGGTTCACCAAAACCTTGAAAAGCCCCAAACTCGCCCGTTCGTTCCAAGCCTTGTTAGACGGCTCAAACGTAATGTTGCTTTACAATAGGCTTACTTCTCAAAAAATTAACTTGTGTAAAACTGAGAATTACAAACCAAGACAGTAACGTACAGTGTCTTCAACTTTTTTCAATGTTTCGGCTGAAATCTTACCGGCTGGTTTCCTAGAGAATCTTTTGGCATCTAGCGACCGAACCTGAAAGCATAAAAACACCGTTTCCAATGGTAAACCACTTTCTTCTGATGATATGCGGACATTTGTTTGATAATCACGAGAGATATTTTCCCCCTTTGTGCCAACGATGACTGTGATTACCAACGGGAGTTTGTTAATGGAATCGACAGACAAAACCAATACAGGCCGATGCCCCGCTTGCTCCCTTCCTTTGACTGGATTCAGGTTGACAAAATAAATTTCACCACGCTTAATCGCCATTATCGAACGTCCAATCCATCCGCCTCTGCAAACGCAAATTCTTCTTCAATTACCCGCAATTCGTGTTGAATTTGTGGATCGTTTGCCATTGCAATTAGGTCGCTTTCAAATCGGCTTTTTTGGTTTATCGTGTTTTCCTTAATCCGTTGAACCAATCGTTCCATGAGCCACAACTGTTCAGCTAAAGATAATTGGTTTATGCTATCGTCCATTTGAGATAATATTGGCATATTCATGATTTTATTCCCGTAATTCTGTCTAAATCATAATCCATGTTAAGTGATGTTGACTGCATTATACAACAGCAAGACCCTAAGGGTTTATAAAACCCTTAGGGTCTAAACGCTTACAACTCTTTCAAAACTTCCCGCACAGCCAATTGCCCCGGAGAGCCCATAATCCCACCACCGGGATGGGTTCCTGAACCACATTGATAATACCCTTTGATGGGGGTGCGGTATTTGGCATAACCAGCGGCCGGACGCAGGAAAAATAGCTGTGAAAGTGTCAATTCACCATGAAAGATGTTGCCCTGGGTGATGCCTGTCGTGCGTTCAATGTCTACCGGCGTCAACACCTGCCGATGCAAAATAATATCCTTCAAATTAGGAATGTATTCAGCCAATGTATCGACCACCGCGTCCCCAAAAGCGTCCCGCTTGGCGTCCGTCCATTCGCCGTCGCGCAATTTGTAGGGCGCATATTGGACGAAGCAGGACATGACATGCTTGCCTGGAGGCGCCATGTCGGGGTCGATCATTGAGGGGATAATGACGTCCATATACGGCCGTTTAGAAAACTCCCCATACTTCGCATCATCATACGCCCGTTCCAAATAATCTAGGTTAGGGCTAATTGAAATGGCGCCCGCCAAATGACGACCCGGGCCGGGCATACAGGCCAGATCAGGCAAGCCATCCAACGCCAAATTGACTTTGCCAGATGAGCCGTAGGTGTTGAATTTTGTAATCGAGTCGATTAAATCGGTGGGCAAATGTTTGGCATCCACTAAATTCAAGAAGGTTTGCTTCGGATCAAGGCTGGAGAGGACGACATCGGCATAATAATCATCTCCATTTTGGAGGGCGACACCGACGGAACGGCCGTTTCTCACAATCACCTCTGCCACCGCCGCATTACATTTTATTTCCGCCCCAAACGCCTGCGCCGAACGGGCAATCACATCCGCAATGCCCCCCGTGCCGCCCTTGTGGAAGCCCCAGGCGCGAAACGCTCCGTCAATCTCACCCATGTAATGATGCAGCATCACATATGCCGAGCCGGGCGAACGCGGCCCCAAATAAGTACCAATGATGCCGCTGGCCGCCAGCGACGCCTTTAGCGGGTCTGATTCAAACCATTGCTCAATGAAATCGGCCGCGCTCATCGTCATCAGCTT
>UOEU01000009.1_pt1 | contig 18552 bp, 15 predicted proteins | sample 1989311 | NCBI WGS metagenome assembly UOEU01 (sample SAMEA4712195, study PRJEB27164) | hydrothermal vent metagenome | biome: marine basaltic hydrothermal vent biome; feature: marine hydrothermal vent; material: mineral | place: Pacific Ocean | collected 2011-06-14/2011-07-23 | depth 1719 m | reverse complement strand
GCGAAACCCAGCAAGGTTACTGGGCGTATCGACAAGCCAAAAACAAGAAAAGCATCAAAAATTTCGTAGATTACACAGATGACTCTACTGAAAAAACGAACCGCAGAGACGCGAAGGGCGCAAAGTCTTAGAGATTACCAGAGAAAAATCTGCGAAATCTGTGAAATCTGCGGATAACTCTTTTCTGACTTGTCTAGGTTAGGAGAAACGCATATGTACATGCTCATTATGGTGTTAGACGACGCCGCTCACTTAAACGATGTGCTTGCTGCCTGGGAAGAGGCGGGCGCTACGGGTGTTACTATCATCGAAAGCACCGGCATGAATCGGATTTTACAGCGGCACAGCGCAGACATGGCATTTGCGGGCTTTAGCCAAATATTTGGCAGCGGGCGCGTGGGTCACAATACACTCTTTACCGTTATCGAAGGATTAGAATTGGCAGAAGCGGCCGTAAAAGCAACCGAAACCGTCCTTGACGATCTCTCAAACCCAGATACGGGCATTATTCTTGCCCTACCGGTGGCAAAAACGTGGGGGATGGGCTTGAAGCGGTGAAGGAGGTGAACGGGTGAAGGGGTGATCAAGTTTTTAGGTGTTCACGATACGTAAAAACTTGCACACTTATAAACCTGTAAACCTGCACACTCGCAAACTTGCCCACATAAATTATGATTTGGTTACAATTTTCATTCAGTGCGGCCGTTGTCGTATTTGCTGCAATTAAGCTGGCCGAATATGGTGACATTATTGCCGTTCGTACAAAGCTAGGCGGCCTATTTGTCGGCACCATTTTCTTGGCTGGAGCCACCTCTTTACCAGAACTAATCGCTTCCATTAGCGCATTTCAGGCGGGGTTCCCTAATTTGGCGGCAGGCAACTTTTTTGGCAGCAACATGGTCAACATGATGCTGCTGGCAATGGTAGACTTGATCAATTATCAGGTGCCTTTGCTGCGTCGTGTTGCCATTAGCCATGCGCTTACGGCCGCTTTGACCATGATCCTCATGCTGGTAGCGATCATTTCAATTTTAGATGAGGTCGATATTACCATTGGCTGGGTGGGGGTGGATAGCCTCATTATTATTGGGCTGTATTTTGGCGGCATTTGGCTTATTCAGCGCGAAAATCGGGGGTCCAGCAAAGCAGCCCCTGTTGCAGAACCCGCCTCAGATTTTCCAACTTTGCGTCGTGGGGTGATTGGCTTTTTTGCAACGGCCGTTGTCCTCATTCTAATTGTCCCGACGCTGGTAAGCGCCAGCACCGACATTGCAGAAATTACAGGCTTGGGAACTGGTTTCATTGGGACGGCACTGCTCAGTTTGGTAACTTCACTGCCAGAATTGATAGCAGCCTTGGCCGCCATGCGGATGAACGCCTACGACATGGCAATAGGCAACCTGTTTGGCTCCAGCGTTTTTAACATGCTGTCGCTGGGCATTGCCGACTTCTTTTATACAGACGGCCGTTTTCTAGGCGCCATCGACGATAATTTTGTGCTGGTAGGGCTGCTTGGCTTGCTGCTAACCAGCATGGCGCTGGTGGGCAATCTGGCTCGTGTCGAGCGCAAATTCCTTTTTGTTGAGATAGACACGATTGCCACAATTGTGGTTTACCTGCTGGGCATGTACCTACTCTTCATTCGCGGTATTGGGGCGTGATTTAACTGTTGAGTATTGTTCGACAAGCATATAAGACTTCCTCCCTTAAAGTGAGCGGTTCAATTACCTCACATTGTGTTCCCAGCCCAAAAACCAGCATCTGTGCCAGATGTTTTGAATCTATTTGAAAATGAATGGTAATCCAACCAACATCATCTACGCCCTCTTCGATGTGGCGGCCTGGTGTGAGCCATCGGACAAAATTGACCCGATCCGGATGAATACGAAGCGAGAATTTATACTCTGAGAATGCAGAAGCAAATTTATTGAGATGTTCATGCCAATAGCTAATTAATTCAAACGTTTTGTCACGGTGGAAAGTAGTATCCAATAGCACTATCTGGTGAAAACGGGATACTCGGAATGTGCGTAATTTACCCTTGCTTTTGGCAATGAGATACCATGAGCTAGACTTTGAGACCAGACTATAAGGTTCAAGCAACCGCTCTGCAACCTTGCCCTCATAATTCTCATACACGGCTTGAATGCAGCGATCCTGATAAACAGCATCTTGAAGTTCTGCCCAGAATGGTAGCGGCTTGGCATCGTGCCACCACCAAACGGGATCGATATAAATGCGCTGGCGAATGTAATCGACTGAGGGTTGATGTCTTGCTGGTAAAGAGGCAAAGAGCTTTTGCAGTGTTCGGTCTGCGGCCTCTCCCAGACCAACTTCTTTGAGCAGTTGGTTATTGCCAGCAAGAAAAAGAGACTGTATTTCTGCTTCTTTGAGACCGGTCAATTTTGTGCGGTAATTTTCGTCCAGCGTAATGCCGCCGCCATGACCCCCATCGGTATAGATGGGAATGCCAGCGATTGAGAGGGCTTCAGCATCACGGAGAATGGTGCGTCGTGATACCTCAAGCTCATTTGCCAGGACTTTAGCTGTCATTTTGCCGCGTGTTTGTAGAAGTATCATCATTGAAAGCAATCTGTCTGCCCGCATTTTTCCTCACTATAATTCTTGGGTGACAGTAGACGTCACCTAATTCCTTTAAGATAACAGAAGTGAATAAAAAGTAAAAGATTGAGCATTTTGCTCAAAAGGAGAAAGGTTGTATGAAATCAGGCTATATCGATCTTGGGGACGGGAAATTGTATTATGAGGTTGGCGGATCAGAGGATGCGTTGGAAACAGTTGTATTGAGTCATGCTGCTTTCCTAGACGGCCGCATGTGGGATGCACAGTGGGAGGCGTTCATCAAACAGTATCGCGTCGTTCGTTATGACATGATTGGCTATGGCAAATCAGATAGTGCAGTAGGCTCACGCTGCCGCCGCCATGATTTACTTAAACTGCTGCAAGCATTGAACATTACCCATACTCATCTAATTGGCTGCTCAATGGGTGGCGAGATAGTTCTCGATATAGCACTCGAACATCCTGAATTAGTTCAGTCACTCGTGGTGGTTAATGGCACTCCTAGCGGCTTTGAAATGCAGGGTGAGCCGCCAAAATATCTGTTTGATATGATTGGGGCTTTACAAGCAGGCGAGATTGATCGGGCTTCGGAGTTACAGCTTCGCATCTGGTTTGATGGGCCAAACCGACAGCCAGAAAAGGTGAATAAACATCTGAGGCAGCGCGCAGCTGAGATGAATCGACTCTTTGTGTCTAATGGCACTTTCTTTATTGCAGATTCGCAACCTGCCAAGCCACTCGATCCGCCAGCGATTTCTCGGCTCAATGAAATTCAAACACCTACACTCATTGTGACAGGCCAGCTGGATCATGTAGAAAATCTACGTGCGGCTGATGAGATGATTGCTCAAATTCCTCAGACGCAACGGCTGTTTATCGAGGATGCAGCGCATGTACCCAGCATGGAGCACCCAGAACTGTTCAATCGTGAGGTACTGCATTTCCTAAATTAGGTAGTGGATGTTATCGTGGCCGAAGGGCGATAAAAGGAATTGAATCGCGTCCGACGGCCCGATATTCTTCTTCTGTGGAGACATTAAACCCAATAAGGCGGATGAGATTTTTAGCGGCTGTGGGATGACGACGGGCGTAATCAACCATCGCTTCACCGGACTGTTCTGGGGTGAGTGGAACGGCCGTAACCGACATTTTTCGCCAGCCTACTTGAATATTTACCTCTGGCTGTGCCAAAATATTACGATACCAGTGTGATTTTTTGCCAAAGCCAGCAGCAATGTAATAAGTGTCGCTCTCTCGATCATATTTCACCACTTCCAATACCGCTTGACGCGGCAGGCCACTTTTACGGCCGATATGATTGAGCAGCAAAAACCGCTTGCCCAATAGGCCACCCAGCCCAACACGATACAGAAAAATAGGAGCACGGAAGAAAAAACGGCCGATGCCCGTTACCCGCTTACGCTGATTTGCAATGGTCATGATATTTTCTCCATCTGATTTATTCTGTAAGAATAGATAGCATGGAGAACGGCCGTTGTCAAACATTTCAAACGCCCATTCTTTTGTGGTAAACTGAAGCTCCCATTTCGTTTCAGCGGTTAAATATTTCTCCATGGAGGTTGCGTTATGAAAATTACTCATTTTCCACTGATTAGACTGTTCCTCCCTATTTTATTGGCTGTTGTTTTAATGAGTTTTGTAGCTACGGCCGTTTCCACCCTCTCCGCTGCGCCTACTGCCAAGCGCAATGTTGCCATCATCAATCTTTACAACCAACATTTCAGAGGATATTACGTTTGATTTGTACCTTCCCCCGTGGGTTCTTCAGGGACTCCCGTGAATTTCTCACGCAAAGGCGCAAAGCCGCGAAGATGTCTCCTTTGCGCCTTCGCGGCTTTGCGTGAGAGTCAGTTAGTTTCACGGCAAATCCTGTAGAGTCCCCCCGTGCGAACTTTACCTACCGCTTGTTTTGAAACAGTGAGGTAAAACATATCAACAGCTCATGATACGAAACAAGCTGCTTATTCGACTGGCAATGATCGGCCTCATCCTCATCACGCTCTCAATCTACTCTCCCCCTTTTGCCTGGGGGTTTGTGGGGGATGATTATGTGCAGTTTGATTATATCAAGGAGGTAATTGGCAACCCTTGGGTGGGATTTTCTTTGTTTAATCCCTATTATTTGTCTTGGTATTATCGGCCGTTACAGCTTGTCTGGTTTTCGCTGTTAGAGGCGATTTTTCACTTTGTGCCCAATGGATATTACTGGATGGCACTGTTGTTTCACGCTTTAGCCGTTTCGTTAATTTATCGGGTTGCCAGACAGCTTAAAATAAGCCCTTTTACGGCCGTTCTCACCGCCACCCTCTTTGCCATCCACAGCCATTGGGTTGATGTCATAACTTGGATTAGCAGCATTGCCATTGTGATGGCGGCCGTTTTCTCTTTGATGGCTTTGAGTGCGTGGTTAGTCTATTTGAAACGGCCGTCTACCCGCCAGCTTCTCCTCACCCTGCTTTTCTGCCTGCTCACCTTCCTCTCCCACGAAGAAGGGATTTTGCTGCCGCCGTTTTTGCTACTTTTGCTTTTTGCAGAGAGAGTGGAAATTAGAGACTGGAGAGTAAATGGTCGTGCTATATTCTTAAATCTCAAGTCTCAGGTCTCTAAACAAGAAGCCCTCTTTTTTGCCATTCTTGGCATCATCACCCTTGCCTACCTCTACGTTCAATTGACCCGCCCCAACCTGACCATTGACATCACCAGCCGCCAATCAACGGAGTGGCTGACCTTTTTAAGCTGGTCAAACCTAGCGGAATTCACTTTGGTGACGGTTTTCCGCTTTACTTTTATTGTTCATTTTCTTGGCTTAACAGGCTGGGCGGCATCCCTTTTTGTTTTAGCTGCTTTTACGCTCTTTGGACTTTGGTTTTATTGGGGCGGCCGTGCTGTTCGGCTTGGCTTGCTTTGGCTTCTGTTGCACCTGACCTTTATTTTTTGGGCGTTGTGGACGCAGTTGCCGGAACTATACGCAGGGAGGCACATTTATCAGGCGATGATTGGGCTTGTTTTGGCCGTTGGGGCTTCGGCTGACCAGCTATTGATGCAAGTTTTACCGCAGAGAACGCGGAGGGCGCAGAGAAAAATAACTCAGCGTCCTCTGCGGTGGGTTCAAACGGGTTTATTGCTGCTGGTAACGGCCGTTTCCCTTTACCATATCTCCCAAACAAAACTTGCCCAACGGCAATGGCTCAATGATCTGCTTGAAGAAGCCACCGTCCGAGAGCAGTTAGCTACGCTTTACCCCACCATCAGCCCTGAAAGCCACTTTTTTTCCGTGCGTTTTCCCATTATGCCCCAATTTACCCGCAGCGTCATCCAGCTTTGGTACGACACGCCGCTAGAAAGACCCAGCGGCAGCCTGCAACATTTGCGTCAGGTAAAACGAGCCACCCCTGACTTTATTGTCTTAGATTACGTTGATGGGCAAGTTTATAATCTCATGCCGGAGCTACAGCAGTATGAGGAAACGATTTTTTTGTGGGCGCAGCCCTCACGGCAGGTGCTGCTGGATGAAAATGGGGTGGTAACGGCCGTTTCCACCCCAGACAACACGCTCCCAATTGTAGAAGCAGCCAATGGCAACCAGCTTGCCCTCAAAATGACGTCAGAAAACAGTCGTTGGCTGTCGCGCAGCATAACGGCCGTTATTCCCACAAATAGCCAACTGCACACCGCCATTTTGCCCCGGCCTGGGCTGCGCTACCGCCTGCGCCTCACCGACAGCAACGGCAGAGAACAAATTTTGCTAGACACAGGCAGTACACCCGTTTCCAGCGAGGGTGAAGGAGCGCAATCCTGGCAGCGGGTCGCCATCCCGCTGGCCGATTATGCTGATTCGACGGTTGTTTTGCGTTTTGAACTGTGGGCAGATGGCGATGCAGAAAATATTAGCGGCTATTGGGGCAATCCACGGCTGGTCATTGATCCACCGCAACCGCAGCGGAGTTGTGCTAACTGTTTTAAGAATACGATACCCAATTTGGTAGAATAGACATTATTGGAAATAACATTATGTTAATAATTGGGCACTGATTTTCACAGATAAACATTGATTTTTGTACTTTTATCAGCGTTCATCTGTGTTAACCAGTGTCCTGTTTTCACAGGGGAAAAAGTGACGCAGCGTTTCATAGAAGTAATGCTTCACGCAACGATTTGACAAACTGAACGGCCGCTTCCACTTTATCATCCGCCGCATCCACAGCGTTGATCAAGGCACTGCCCACAATAACGCCATCCGCTATTTTCCCCACTTTGGCCGCCTGTTTGGGCGTGCTAATGCCAAACCCAACGGCGAGGGGAACGGCCGTATGCCTTCTAACCCGACTGACGAACCCAGCTAAATCCATTTGTACCTTGCTCCGCGCCCCTGTAACACCCGCCACGCTCACCAAATAAACAAAGCCACATGCCTTTGCAGTCACCTTATCAATGCGTTGTTGATTGCTGGTGGGGGCTAAAAATTGAATCAAGGATAGCCCCGCATTTGCCGCCAATTTGTCCAGCTCTTCTGCTTCTTCCGGTGGCAAATCTGGCACAATAAAGCCGTCTGCGCCTGCTTTGGCGGCATCCTGCACATAGCTGGCTTCGCCGTAAGCCAAAATGGGATTGACGTACCCCATGAGCATGATCGGCGTTTGCACGCCGCGCTGGCGCAAGGTGTGCACCATGCTCAGACAACTGGCGGTTGTTGTGCCATTTTCTAAGGATATTTGGGTGCTGTGCTGAATGGTGGGCCCGTCGGCCAGCGGATCGCTGAACGGTACGCCCAATTCTAGCAGGTCGCTGTGGGGGGCAATTGCTTCAATAATGTCTAGCGATGTGGCGGCGTCGGGGTAGCCGAGGGTGAAGTAGGGCATGAGAGCGGCCGTTTGCCGAGTTTGTGCCTGTTTGAAAGCGGCCGTTATTCGTTCAGTTCCAGTTGTCATATTTATGTCCTGTTTTGGGTAGTAAATTTCTGGATGAGTATATAGAGCAAGTGTACAAGTGGGCAAGTTGACGCTTCCTTGCTTCGCTGTTACAAAGGGAGACGATGGAAAACAAGATTTTGGTTGTTGAAGACGACAACACACTTTTGGAAATGTTGGCATATAACTTGACCCGTCAAGGGTATGAGGTTGTTACGGCGCAAAACGGCCGTTCTGCCCTTACGCTTGCTCGCCAAGAAAAACCAAGCCTCATTATCCTCGATATTATGTTGCCCGGCATTGACGGTTTTGAAGTGTGCCGCATCTTGCGTAAAGAGTTCAACTTTCCCATCCTCATGCTCACTGCCCGCACGGAAGAGGTAGACAAGATTGTCGGGCTAGAGGTGGGAGCAGATGATTACCTTACGAAACCTTTCAGCATGAGGGAACTGCTGGCGCGTGTCAAAGCATTGCTGCGTCGCGTCAATCTCATACGGTCAGAATTTATCAAGGAAACGGCCGTTAACGATAGAAACGATTTAGAAAAATCGATCCCCACGCTCACCTTTGCTAATTTGGCAATAGACCAAAATCGGCGTGAAGTTCGGCTGAACGGTGAGCCAATCCACCTCAAGCCAAAGGAATTTGACCTGATTCTGTTCCTAGCCGATCATCAGGGCATTGCCCTTTCCCGCGATCTGCTGTTGGATCGTGTTTGGGGCTGGCGTTACGATGTCAGCAGCCGCACGGTGGATGTCCATGTTCGCTGGCTGCGCCAAAAAATCGAAGAGAATCCTAGCAAGGCTAGGCGAATTGTCACCGTGCGCGGTGTTGGCTACCGTTTTGAAGGCTAAAATTGTTTACCCCATTTGGCTCATTGCCGTTATGGTGGGGCTTGCGGCTTATCTTTCCCAGCCTGGCTGTTTAGGCAGCATAGGCTGCATTCGCCAGACTGTTTTTGTTGCTGCAGGTTTGCTATTTGCCTCTACCATTGTCTTTGCTTTTTCACTGACTGCTCAAACGTCTCGCCCTATTCGCCAGCTTACCCAAGTTATTCACCGCATTATCGCGGGTGATTGGAATGCGCGGATGCTGCCGCAAACGGAAGATGGGGCTGGGGAGCTGGTGGCTGCCTTTAATGAGATGATTGATCAATTACGCACAGAGCATGGGGCGTTGTTGGAGGAAAACGGCCGTTTTAATACAGTACTCAACACGATGGCCGATGGCGTACTCATCACCGACAGCCAGGCCATTGTTCGCTTCATCAATCCTGCCTTCACAAAGCTGTTTGATGTTGACGAACAAGTCGCCTTGGATCGCTCTTTTGCGGAAGTGGTACGCCATCATCAAATCATCGATTTATGGCAGCGTTGCCAATTGGAAGGGAATACGGTAACAGAGGGGGTCAAGGTTGGGCGCGATCTGTTTTTGCAGGTGATTGTGACCCCGTTTGAAGCGCAAGAGGCACGCGGACAGTTGGTAATCCTGCAAGATTTGACCCAAATGCGCCGCTTGCAAACGGTGCGCCAAGACTTTATCAGCAACATTTCCCATGAATTACGCACGCCGCTCGCTTCCCTTCAGCTTATTGTGGAGACGCTGCAGGATGGCGCTTTTGAGGATTCGGCAACGGCCGTTCACTTTTTGAACCGTGCCGCAGGTGAAATAGATGCCTTAACCCAAATGGTAGAAGAGTTGCTGGCGCTTTCTCGCATTGAATCGGGGCTGGTTCCCTTGCGCCTGCAGGAAACGGCCGTTGCCGACCTGCTGCTCAAGCCAATGGATCGGCTACAGCCTCAAGCAAAAAGAGCTAGAATCGACCTCATCCTTGATTTGCCACCCGCATTGCCCAAAGTCCTTGCTGACCCTCAACGCGTTCATCAAATTGTGACCAACCTGCTGCACAATGCCATTAAATTTACGTCAGAAGGAGGCAAAATCACCCTCAAGGCAGCCAAAGAGAGCGAGGAGAATAATGCCGTCATTATAAGCGTGCAGGATACAGGTATTGGCATCCCCAAAGAAGATTTAAGCCGTATTTTTGAACGTTTCTACAAATCGGATCGGGCGCGTAGCCGCGATTTGGGTGGAACTGGGCTGGGTTTGGCGATTTCGAGCCATTTGGTGGCGCTGCATAACGGCCGTATCTGGGTCAAAAGCAAAGAGCAAAAAGGGAGCACCTTTTACTTTACGCTGCCCATCAGCCAATAGCTTTGTAAATGGCTGCTGAGTTTTCTATTAATGTTGCGTTATGCTGGGCAACAGTTGCTACTTTAGGCTAGGTATGATAGCATTTGCATCGTTCTTGGCGGGTGTAGCGTAGTGGTTAACGCGTCTGGTTGTGGCCCAGAAGATCGTGGGTTCAAATCCCATCACTCGCCCTAGTCAGGTCTACTAATGCGCCCGTAGCTCAATGGATAGAGTACTTGGCTTCGAACCAAGCGGTTACACGTTCGAATCGTGTCGGGCGTACTTGAAATTTTTAGACAACAATTTAATATTTTACAGGGAGCTGGAATTATCTGGCTGAGAGGGTGAACCGTTTCACCGACCTGCGAACCTGATCCGGATAATGCCGGCGGAGGAATGTTTGTTAGGCATCAGCCATCCGAATCAGGATGGCTTTTTTGTTTTGAGGTGATTATGCCGCTGTTAATTTTTGCCAATGGCAAACTGGATGAAGTTGAATGGATACGGCCGTTTCTAGCACAAGCAACCGCCGTTTGGGCAGCAAACGGCGGGAGTGGGCATCTTTTTCGGCTCAACCATTTGCCAGACAAGATGATTGGGGATATGGATTCGCTGGAAACGGCCGTTCAGGAATGGCTAACCGCAGGGCATGTGCCTATTGAGCGACACCCCATTGCCAAAGATGAAACGGATTTGGAGCTTGCACTGCTGCTGGCAGCACACCAAGAAGAAGAGATTTGGCTTTTTGGTGCGCTAGGCGGCCGTTTAGACCAAACGCTGGCAAATATTTTTCTACTCAGCTTGCCAGCGTTAGCAAACCACGTGGTCAAGCTAATGACCCCAACCGAACAAGCGTGGCTGGTTCGTGGACAGACAGAGATTGTGGGGCAGGTTGGGCAAACGGTCTCTTTGATTCCACTTTCTGGAGAGGTTCACATTGCCAAAACAACTGGATTGCAGTGGCCTTTGCAGGATGAAACGCTGCTTTTTGGGCAGGCGCGGGGTATTAGCAATCGCCTTACGGCTGAAAAAGCAACGGTGACGGTAGCCAGTGGGCTGCTGCTTTGTATTCAAACGATGGTGTACGAAAATAGGAGCTTTTTATGAAACGTTGGTTGATATATTTAAGTTTGCTGGGAACGGCCGTAACCGCCTGCACCTCACCAGACCCCACCGTCATCACCTTGATGACCCACGACAGCTTTGCCATCAGCGAAGCGACGCTGGCACAATTTGAAGCAGAAAATGGGGTCACTGTAGAACTATTGCCCGCTGGCGATGCGGGTGCGGCACTCAATCAGGCGATTTTGGCGAAAGAAGCGCCGCTGGCTGACGTTTTTTTTGGCGTAGACAACAGCTTTATGGGGCGTGCCTTGGCGGCCAATATTTTTGAACCGTATCAGTCGCCGCTGCTGTCTCAAATTCCTGACGAACTGGCGCTAGATTCAGAGAACCGGCTGCTGCCGGTAGATTATGGGGATGTTTGCTTAAATTATGACAAAGCGTGGGTTGCCGAAAACGAGTTGCCGCTGCCCCAAAACTTGGCCGCATTGACCGATCCGATCTATGAAGGGCTTCTGGTGGTAGAAAATCCAGCCACCTCTAGCCCAGGTTTGGCCTTTTTGCTGGCAACGATTGCTGAATTTGGTGAGGATGGCTACTTGGAGTATTGGGTGGACTTACGAGAAAATGATGTATTGGTGACAAATGGCTGGGAAGAGGCGTATTATGGCAGCTTTTCTGTGGCGAGTGATGGAGAACGGCCGTTTGTCGTTTCATACGCCAGCAGTCCGCCAGCGGAAGTTGTTTTTTCCGACCCGCCACTGGATGAAGCACCGAGTGCCAGCTTGGTGGCGGCAGGCATGTGCTTTCGTCAAATTGAGTTTGTTGGCATTTTAGTGGGGACAGAGAAGCGGGAAATGGCGGAAAAGCTGGTTGATTTTATGCTGAGTCAAACTTTTCAGGAGGATATGCCGCTGAATATGTTTGTCTATCCGGCCAATGAAAATGCTGTTTTGCCAGATGTGTTTGTGGAATGGACGCAAGTGCCGCAGGAAACGGCCGTTATCGACCCAGAAAAAATTGATGCCAATCGAGAACGCTGGATTGAGGCTTGGACGGAAGTCGTTTTACGCTAAGGCTTTTCCCGAAAACAAATTACACGGTTCATATGAGAAAAGCCTTTAGCCAATTCCCAAAACCAGTTGATTTCGGGTAATTATTTTATGGAATTGGCCTAATTACGGTTCCGTACAGCCACCTTCCATAGAGACATTGGGGTCAACGTAAAGATTTCTAGTTAACTCCGTTGCGGTCAAATCATCCACAACGCGAACTTCTTGATTATAGGCGGCACAGCGGCGAGCGCGAACAAAGTGGACGAAAGGGCCTGTCCCTCGATAAACGGCGGCTTGACCGCCAGGTAAATCAAATACAAAGAGCGTGTAGTCGCCTACTTGATCACTGCCATCAATATAAGGTGTAATGGTGACTTGGCATCGCCAATCATCACTACCACCTAAATAATTGCAACTGCCTACTGTGAAAATCCAGTTGACTTGCCCACCTATTGCTTCAGCAGTTGCGGGGGCTTCTGGCGTATTGGTGGGGATGGGGGTGCTGGTGGCGGGTAAAAAGGCGCGGAATTCAAAAGTGATTGGCTCACCATACACTTTTCCATCCGCATCAACCAGTTGCCAACTGCTTTCATACGTTCCTGGCTCTTGTGGCCCTTTCAACAATGCCGTGAGGCTGATTTCATCACCTGGTTCGACCGCTTCTTCCAATAAAATCGGGCCATCATCATAATCAAACGTTTCCCCTTCTACATACTCCCATTGCAAATTGGCAGGCCATGGACAAGTGCCACTGTTTTTCAACTCCCAAGCGGCCGTAAAGTTAAACTGGGTCGTGACGGCATTAGAGATAAAGCCATTGCGGGATACAGCGACAAGCTCAACGGCCGTTTCGCAATTAAGTAAAAACTCAGAGGTTGCGTTTACCGTGGCGGTCGCAGTGGCAGTAGCCGTAGGCGTTTTTGATGGGGTTGGGGTTTCTGTGGGTCGTGCGGCGGCCGTTAGATCAAGCACAAGCTGCGCCAAGCTCGTGGCGACAGCATCGGGTGCTTGCGTGTTTGTCGGGCGCGGCGTGTTTGTTTCTGTTGCTTCTGGCGTATCTTCAACGATTGCTACAGGCACAATGGTAGGCGTAGGGCTGCCGCTTCCAAAAACGCCGCTGACGGCTAAAATGCCAGCGATAGCGGCTGAAACAACCACACCAATAACGGGAATTAGCCACTTCGGCCGTTTTTTAGGCTGCTCTGCGGGGGGAGATGGGGTCAAAACGGCCGTTTCCAGTGTTGGCACAACCACCTCTGTTGTAGCTGGCGTTGGATAATCTTTAACGGAGGGAGCAAGTGACGACGCAGGCAGTGCTGGCTTGCTCATCGTACCAGACAAATCCACAGAGCGCAGTGCTGCTGCAAATTCCCCTGCTGACGCATACCGATCTTCAGGTATCTTTGCCATTGCCTTGAGAATCACTTCCTGCAAACCCCATGGGATGCCAGGAATAATGCTGTCTGGTAAGGGCGTTGGCGTGTTTACATGCTGCATGACGATGGCTAGCGGCGTTTCAGCATCAAAAGGGAGCGTCCCAGTGACCATCTGAAACAGCATGACCCCCAGTGAATAAATATCGACCCGATGGTCGCCAGAATTTCCCAACGCCTGCTCTGGCGACATATAGGCTGGCGTGCCAATGAGCGCACCCGTGGCTGTGTAGGCCATTGCTTGATTGCCAAGCAGCTTGACAATGCCAAAGTCAGTCAGAACGGCACGCTCTGTGTCCTCATTGAGCATAATATTGGCTGGTTTAATGTCTCGGTGAACCATCTCGCGTCGATGGGCGTAGGCTAACGCATCCGCTATTTCGGCGACCATTTTAACCACAGCTGTCAGCGGCATGTGCTCCCCATTCCGAGCCAGCTCTTCCAGATGTTCTTTTAGCGTGCCGCCTCGAACATATTCCATGACCAGGTAGTAGCTATCTTCGTCATAAACATCAAAGTCGTAGACGCCTACAATATTTGGATGGTTTAGCGAGGCCATCGCCCGCGCTTCGCGCTGAAATCGGTTCAGAAAGTCTTGATCTGAAATTAAAAAGGCGTGCATCAACTTGATGGCAACGTAACGGTCGAGGTTTTCTTGATACCCTTTATAAACCTCGGCCATGCCACCCGTGCCTAGCTTTTCTTTGATGACGTATTTGCCTGCTTTTTTTCCACTTAATGTGCCGCTCATAATTTTGCTTGGCTGAGAATAATATCGTCCCTCAGAATACAACTTTTCTTATGGTAAGTATACCCAATTTTTATCTCAGCGAAAATGGTGTTGTAGTTGCGAATCATTTGCCGGAAAAACAACAATTCCTCCGTTTATCCTCTTGAACCAGTGCCTGATAATTTAGCGTGCAAATATTAAGCATTAAGGAGGATAACAGTATGGTGTAACAATGATCTGACTGGTGACCTTACGATATATTGGTAATAAATAATGTTTGTAAATGTTTGTATAGGAAAGCACCATGCCTAAGCAAAAAAAGCTTGGCAGCTCAAAAGTAGCCGAGACGCATCTGAGGATGCTTTCTCGACATGAAAGCATACTGATAAATTAAAAAACAATTGTACTGATAAATTAGGAGACAAATTCATGGCAATTACAATGCAAGGTAGTTGGACAGTTCAAGTTAAAAGCAAAGCGGCCGCATTTCAGCAGCGGTTTATCGTTCAAGGCAGCAGCAATGGCAAAGACGGCATCTATGATGGTGTAACAAGTACTTCACCCGTACAGGTTGATGGTGATCAATGGACGCTTGTGATTCAGCACAAGCCAGGTGGACGTTCTTCCTCATGGCAACCATCAGCAATGCGCCTGGGAACGCCAGTGAGTAGTGGTGGACAAATTGTGCTGGACGTTTCTTCTAACGATAGTGGTGGGGATGCAGATTACAATGATTTAATCCTAACTTGCCGCATGACAGCAAGTGCCAGTGAATATGTTGTGTATGGTCAGGTACGGAGCTATCGAGGGTACTGTTTTAATCCTTGCTTCCCTTGGTATGTGATTGACACTTGGGTGCAATTAAAAGCATTGTTGAACTACCCCGCGTTAAAAAAAGCAGTCGCCCTTACCTATCCAGATCGCCTGCAAAGGCTGGAAAAATACCGCCATTTGCCTTTGGAAGAATTAGGTCCATTTACGCCTATAATGTTGCCAACGGCCGTTTCTCCACCCACATCCATCAATCAAACCTTTAGCCGCGTTGTCCAACCCCAATTGGGAGCTATTGCTGCAGCCAAACTTAACCCAGACATCTTTTTAGATTTAGGCAAGTTGCGAGACCGACTTAACTGGTACTGTTCTGCAAAAGATCAGGCCGGATTGCTGCTTCGTTTTCAAGAGTATGATCGCACAGCGGCCGAATTGGCTGGCGGAGCGTACAGTGGAGAGGGGCAACGAGAAATGCTAGGGCTGACCGTTACCGATGAAGTCGGCAACTACATCTTCCGCTTTAGCCGAGATTTAGCTGATGTGGTTGATGAATTGGACGATCAAGTAGTGGGTGGCCCAGATTTAGCGACCCAACTTCGGCCGGATTTACTGGTACAGGTAATGGGTGGGGCTGCCGTGCTGTTTGAGACGGGACTACATGCCAACGTGCCTAATTTGCGCCGCATCAATTTGTGCATTCCCGAACATAGGCTTAATCTTGGCCCTGCTTGCCAAGGTGGGCGGGCGATTCAAGCCATCGGCAACATCTGGACAATTAACGGCGTAGGCAACAGCTTCGACAGCGAAGGGCGCATTACGGCCACAAATGTCAACAGTCCTAAAATTACCAAAGGTGCCTGGCGCGGCAAGCTAGATTTCTTTGCTTGTTTCCTTGCCCATCCAGACGTCACCCATTACACCATTCGCTATCGACGACCGGGCAGCGGTTGGTCTTATGTGCAGGAAGAGCTGCGCCACATCTACATTCCTCAAATTGGCAACCCAAATTCTATGGATCATAGAGTTGGCCCTGAGGGCAAGAACCTGAGTGGGTCTGGGGCTAATGTGCCAGCTTACAAAAACATTGAGAGTGATGGGCAGTGGGTCGCTACTCACCGTTTACGGAAAGGGCAGCTTAACAGCAATATCTACGCCCCCAATAGCAATCCCGGCAGCGTCATCTTCCACATTGATGGCTACAAAGAGGTCAGCGGTAATTTAGTCAAAGTTGTTGGAGCGGATGACACCATCACCCTGTACATTGATAATCGATTGGTTAAAGGTGACATTGCTTCTGTGTCGTTGGGCGGGAGTGCGCCAGACGAATGTGCTTTATTTGAGCTACCGACACCCAACGCACCAATTTCTTTGCGCTTTAAGGTTGATCATTCTGGTGGCTTTACCCAAAATTATCGTGTAGCAGTTTTGCGAGGGTCTGGTACACCTGTGGCGGTGAGCGATTTGACCCCGCCTGCCCAGCCGCTAAACGTTAATTATGATGAGCCGACGCATGGTAACGCTTTCTTTGGCACTTTTAACGGTATCGCGCCCGATGGAGACAACTATATAGTAGCAGAGTTACAGCCTGATTCAGGTGCTTGGCTGCCGGTAGGGGAACCATTCTGCGCTTTTGCTTTTGAGGTTTATGCCAGTACGCGAGCGACCAACGGGTATGGCTTGCCTGGGGCACGTCGGCAAGGCGTTGAGTTGGTAGGTATTCAGCTTCAACCATCTGCCGAAGAATAAATCTGAACTGCTGATTGACTGACAAATCTCTTTTTTACCGCAGAGAGCACAGAGGATGCAGAGGTTTTCCCTTTGTTTTTCTCTGCGCGCTCTGTGGCTTAGGTTTGGGCTTTGAGTTGACCGCAGCCGGCGGCAATGTCGATGCCGCGCCGCTGGCGCACGGTGCTGGGGATGCTGTAGTCGGCTAAAATGGCTTGGAATTGTTTGACTTGGGGACGTTGGGTGGGACGGCCGTTATACCCCACCGTCGGATTGAGCGGAATGAGATTTACGTGGCTGTCTACCGTTTGCAGCAGTTGGCCGAGGGCGTGTGCCTGCTCTGGCGTGTCGTTTTGCCCTTCAATAAGCGTCCATTCAAAAAAGATGTGTCGATTGCGCTGTTGGGTGTAGTGGCGACAAGCGTCCATTAGCTCTGCCAGCGGCCAGCGGCGGGCGGGGGGGACGAGCTTTTGTCGCTCTTCATCCGTTGCGCCATGCAGGCTGACGGCCAGACGAATCGGCCGTTTTTCTTTTGCCAGCCGTAAAATGCCGGGGACGATGCCCACCGTGCTGAGGGTGATATGTTTGGGGGCGATGGCTAACCCTTTGTGATTGGTGAGAATGTCGATGGCGGTGAGGGTGTGGTCGTAGTTGTGCAGCGGTTCGCCCATGCCCATAAAGACGATGTTGCGTAACGATTCACCCGTGGCGGCCAGGGCGCGATTGACGAACAGGATTTGCCCTACAATTTCGCTGGGGGTGAGATGGCGGGTGAAGCCCATCTGCCCAGTGGCACAAAAGACGCAGCCCATGGCGCAGCCTACCTGGGTGCTGACGCAGGCTGTCCAGCGCCCTTTGAACTGCATGAGGACGGTTTCTATCGTTTGGTCGTCTGGCAGAATGAGAAGGTATTTGCGGGTGAGGCCGTCGCTGCTGTCGATGGCGACTTGTTGGCGCAGGGTGGTAAGCGTGGTGAGAGTGTTCAATTTTTGCTGGAGTTCTGGGCGCAGGGTGGTGAGTTGGGAAACGGCCGTTACCCCCTCACGGTACAGGCCAGCCCAAATTTGCGCTGCATGGTAAGCAGAGTAGCCCCAGCTTTGGCAAACGGCCGTTAGCTCTGTAAAAGTCAAGCTATGCAAATTGATGGTTTGGGTTTCGGTATGCGAAATTGATTGCATTGGGGGATAAAAGCCAATAATAATTGGTTGAATCCTGACAGAGTTAGTTACTTATGTGTTCATAAATATCAGTTGCGTTCATAAATATCAGTGCCGGAATTGCCGAGATAATTGAACCACTTACCGTCAATAATATTCGAATCTGGGTTTACAGTCATGATATTTACTCTCTTTTAGATAGTTCCGGCGAGGCTTCGTCTGTGTTTCCCTCAGCTTCGATTGTAGGCCATTTAACTTTAGGACGGTATTCAGATAATGTAGCTATTAAATCCTTCAACGCCCCTTGCCTTTCGACGCTTAGGGTTTGCCCGTTTTTAACTTTGGACATTGGTAAACGGGCAAACCTTGCGGATGCGTTTCCTTATCAAAAGTTATTTGCGAACGTATCCTTAGGATTAATTCACGGATTTTCCCATTTTTTCCTTCCCCCAGAAGATTATCATAATCATTGTCAATCATAAAGCAGAGGGTTTTTATATTTTCCAACGAGAAAGTTTCATTCATTAACCGAAAAATTTCTGGCTCTTTAGGAACTCAGGGGGAGTGGAGGCTTTAGCCGGAACATGTGCCGCGAGACCCGGCTGAAGCCTCTACTCCTAATCCAGATATGGGGTTCACCCCATGAAATCCCAAAGAGCCAAATTTCTTTGGGTAGCTCATTTGAATTTTGCTCATTATCATTAATCATAATTCCATCCTGATCAAGATTATGTCAAAGCGAAATTGGTTGCATAGCAGCGATTATAGCTAATTCAGCTTGTTTTGCGACACTTGTTTTTTTCGCATAGATGATAAATAAGTTTCCAACGCCTGCCGTGTTGTGTGCCAGATGCGGCTGCGCTTGACAGCTTCTAAACGCCCCGTCCGTGCCAATAAGCTAAGATATTCTTGACT
>UOEU01000448.1_pt1 | contig 19117 bp, 16 predicted proteins | sample 1989311 | NCBI WGS metagenome assembly UOEU01 (sample SAMEA4712195, study PRJEB27164) | hydrothermal vent metagenome | biome: marine basaltic hydrothermal vent biome; feature: marine hydrothermal vent; material: mineral | place: Pacific Ocean | collected 2011-06-14/2011-07-23 | depth 1719 m | reverse complement strand
TGTGGGTGGGTCATTCGATATAACACCCGTTTCCCACGGCGCAAAACTACTGGATGGCCGAGAACTATTTTGGGAAGTTTGGTTGAGACGGTCTCTCGTTTCTTTGAGGTCTTCAAGCAACCGCCAACTCACTTCGATTAGTTTGTCAGGGGACAATGACTTTAGGTAGTCCTTAACTATCTGCTTGAGGTCGTGATCTTTTAATCTCATAGAGGAACATCTCAATTACTGTTTATCAAGCATTCATTATACCCTTTGCCTGGATTATGTCAAGTCAGAGCGTCCTAGAAAACCACTAATTTCAAGAGGGGAGTGAACGATTACAAAATTTATGGTCTTTGGGATTTCATGGGGAGTTGTTCATGTAGGGGCGGGTCTTGTGCCCGCCCAGTCGAGGGCGACCACAAGGGTACGCCCCTACAAAAGTGTCAACCCCACGAATTCCTAAGGAGCCAAAATTTCTACCGAGAAAAAATTGTCGATGTTGGCGCGTAAGGATACGTTCGCAAATAACTTTTGATAAGGAAACGCATCCGCAAGGTTTGCCCGTTTACCAATGTCCAAAGTTAAAAACGGGCAAACCCTAAGTGCCTACTACTGATGTAATCTAGTTGCCAAAAATCGAGATGCTTCCCGCTCTGCCCAGCAGGCAAGTTGCCTCCATCCTCCTTCAACAAAGCCTAAATGGCCTCCCTTTGGCACAATGCCAGAAGTGAGGAACAGGTTGGCTGCAATTGTGCCGTAAGGCACATCGTCTGGGGCAAAAAGCGGGTCGTCCAGAGCGCGGATCAGCAGCGTTGGCACCTGAATCTGTGGTAAAAATTGGGCGGTGCTGCACTGTTCATAATAATCGTCGGCACTTTGAAAACCGCCCAAAGGAGCCGTGCCGGCCTCGTCAAATTCGCGGAATGTTTGGGCAGCCAGCACTTTTTCTAAATCAACGACTGGTTCAAGTATATCTGCTTTGGCGAGCACTTTTTTATGCAGCGAGCGCAAAAAGTAGCGCACGTACAGTCGAGAAAAGCCTTGTTCTAGCAGGGCAGCACTTTTTTTCATGTCGAATGGGGGTGAAATTGCAACGGCCGCTTGCACCCAATTTTCCCCAGCCCGACCTTGTTCACCTAAAAACTTTAAGGTTATATTAGCACCTAGCGAAAAGCCAATAAGACCGCGCCGATTATGAGGAAACCAATCCATCAACGTTGAAAGTACCAGAGCAACGTCGTCGGTGGCACCTGAGTGATAAAAGCGGGCAACGCGGTTAATTTCGCCGCTGCAGGAGCGATAGTTCATCCCTACGCTGCGGATGCCCAACTTGGCTAATTGTCGATATGTTTCGTAGGCGTAGCTGCGTCGAGCGGAGCCTTCTAGCCCATGCAGCAAGAGAACCAGCGGGGCGTTTTCTGGCAATGGGTAGCCAGCGACTTCAGGGAAGTCGAGATCAAGAAAGTCGCCGTCTGGCGTGTTGATGCGGCGGCGGTGGAAGATGATGCCACGTTTTTTCCGCACAAAACGGCCGAAAATGGTTTGCATATGTCCGCCGGGCAGCCATTTGCTCGGTTTGTAGGGGGTTGGTTGGAATGGGGGCATTGGGGGCATTTTCAATTAGGCAACCTCTTTCTGCTTGTATGGGTAATTTTGGACATAAACGGCCGTTTCGTCAACCTGAATCCCTTAATATTCAAGGCAATTCCAAAGTCGTCATCAACAAAACCCCCTCCTTTTTTTATACGCAGATTTGCCTGATCGCCCTGATAAAAAGAGATCAATCAGGAAAATCAGGGCAATCTGCGTCCCATTTTTAGAGTAGTGGAATCATCCTACTTGAGTAGTTGAGGTTTGTTGGCGGCAAATTTGTTATGATTAGGGCATATGTCAAATTATCCTTACCCTGAAATTCCGCGATTTGAACTGAATGCTTTGGGCATTCACACGAGCTATTATGAAATGGGTACGCCGAACGGCCGTCCCATTTTGCTGCTGCACGGTATGTCTGCTTCGGGGGACAGCTTCCGTGAAACAATGCACGAATTAGCCTCTGAGCATTGGCTCATTGCTCCAGACATCCCTGGGTTTGGTCACTCTGACTCTACCAAGCCGTTTAATTTCCCCCATTTGGTAGAATGGCTGGCGGCGTTTTATGAAGCACGCCAGCTACCGCCTGCAACTTTGCTCGGACACTCTTTTGGCGGCACATTGGCCGTCACTTTTGCTGTTGAATACCCTGAAGATGTCGATAAGCTGCTTTTGATGGCGCCTGCGGTTCTGGTCTCTGCCAATTATTCTGAATTTCTCAAGCGGATTGGGGTCGGGCTGGGGCTGATTGATTTGGGATCGGCCGTTTCCCAATCTAAAGGGTGGGTGAAACGACAGATTAAGCATGGATTTTATGACCCAGACAGCATCCATGATTCTATTTGGGAGCGGCGTTTAGTCGATTATCGACTGGCGCGGCAGTCGGCAGACGTGCTGAAGGCGTCGGCGTTTCATGATTTACGGCCGTTTCTCAACAAAGTGACCCATGATGTCTGTTTGGTTTGGGGGGAAAATGATAAAGTTGTCCTTCCTGTCAATGCCCAACAGCTGGCCGAAGCCATTGCAAATGCACAAATTCATCTGTTGCCAGCATGTGGTCACGCCCCCATGTTGGAGAAGCCGGCTGCGTTTCAAACAATTGCTAGACAATTTTTTACGGAGAAAGAATCCGCAGATTTCGCAGATTAAAACAGATTTTTCTCTGCGCCCTTTGTTGCTTTGCGGTAAATTAAGCCTTAGGCGCAATCCGAAAAATAATCAGGGTGAAATTATATTGTTTTTCGGATTGCGCTTGAGGCAGTTTCGGGTTGAACACTTATTTATTTTTCCGAAACTGCCTTATCGGAAGTATTATTGGACAGTGATACGGGCTAAGGCGCAATCCGAAAAATAATTAGGGTGAAATTATATTATTTTTCGGACTGCGCTTGAGGCAGTTTCGGGTTGAATACTTGTTTATTTTTCCGAAACTGCCTAACACGGATAAGACCCCTATATTCATTCTTTTTTCCGTATCAATGTCCAAAAACTTCTATCGACAACTTTTTGTCGATGTTGGCGCGTAAGTGCCTATTATATTTAGGACAGAATGAGCAAAGGAGTGTTGATGAGTAAAGATCTTCACTCTCCAGTCTCCCTAAAAATGGATACGATTTTTCTTAAGCTGGGCGGCTCGCTCATCACCGACAAGACAGAAGCTGAATCTGTGCGAAGGGATGTTTTAACTCGTCTGGCGGCAGAGATTGCTGAGGCGCGGCGCAAAAATGGCAGCTTGCGGCTGCTGTTGGGGCATGGCAGCGGCTCTTTTGGGCATGTGGCCGCAGCCAAACACGGCACACGTCAAGGGGTTGCTACCCCAGCGGGCTGGCGCGGTTTTGCCGAAGTGGGTGATGCTGCCGCTCGGCTCAATCGCTTGCTGATGACGGCGTTGCTGGCGGCGGGTCTGCCTGCAGTGAGCTTGCCACCGTCGGCATCGGCGGTGTGTAAAAACGGCCGTATTCAGCAAATTGGCGTAGAAAATGTGGCAGCGGCTCTGGATGCTGGCTTGCTCCCCGTCGTTTACGGGGATGTTGCCTTTGATTCTGTGCGGGGCGGCACGATTGTCTCTACGGAAGAGGTGATGATGGCGATGGTGGGGCGGTTACGGCCGTCTTGGCTGCTGCTGGCTGGGGAGACGGCTGGCGTTTATGATCGCCAACAGCAAGTGATTCCCACCATTAGCCAAACTAACTATGCTGAGGTTGCCACAGTCCTAGGCGGCTCTCGCGGCACGGACGTGACGGGGGGCATGGCAAGCAAAGTACAGGGCATGTTGTCCCTGCTTGAGCAGTTCCCCCATCTCTCAATCCGCATTTTTTCTGGCCTAGAGTCAAACAACGTCCGCCAAACGCTACTCAATCCCGCCCAAGCAGGCGGCACTTTGCTGCAAACGGCCCCAATCGTCAATCCAAAATCGTAAATCGTCAATCAATAGGCTGGTAGACGACTTGTGAGTTGCCAAGCAGCGCGTCCCACACGTCTCCCATGGTGTCGGCAAGGATAACGGCCGTTTGCAGTTGATTGGCAATATCCTGTGGCGAAATGTCGTCTAGGGCAATGCGGTTGGGGTGGTCAAACATAACGCGGGGCAGCAAGATTAGTTCACCCAATTCTGCTGCTTTGAGCTGCTCTAGCACGTCTTGTCCCATCAGTAAGCCTGCGGTGGTAATCGTGCCGCCCAGCTGCTCGTTGATGATTTCTTGAACGGTGATCTGGGTTCCTGTGAGGGTGGTGAACTGAACGGCCGTTTCCCGCAAAATCGGGGCAAAGAGCGTGCCTGTCACCAAAGTGAGAGACTGGAGACTGGAGACTTGGGACTTAACACCAGTCTCCAATCTCCAATCTCCAATCTCTTTTTGCACTTCTTCCCACTCATCCAAAAAATAGCGCACCATGCCGAGACCGTTTTCGTGTAGCTCTTGGCCGTCATACGCTTCTAGCGGCGGTACAGTACGGTTTGTCACCAAATACCATTCGTCGGTGGGGTAGACAAAGCGGCAGCCCAACTGCTCTAGGAAGCGAGACTGCATCGACTCGACATAATCTAGGATTACGGCCGCTTGCTGTGGCGTGTGGGTTCGCATTTTGTACTTGTGCTGCTTGGTTAAGCCTACCGGAACGACGCTGACGGTTTGCACCGTCGGCCATAATTCGGCCAAATCTTCGATGGAGCGTTCTAACCAAGCACCATCGTTAATCTCTGGCGTGACCACAATTTGGGTGTGAACGGCGATGCCCCGCTCCCCCAGCCAGCCAATTTGTTGCAAAATGTCGGGTGCATTTTTATTGCGTAAATAGCGGCGTCGTTCTTCCGTATCTGTGACGTGGACAGAAACGTAGAGCGGCGACAAGCGCATCGTTTCAATGCGCCACCAATCATGCTCGCTGAGATTGGTGAGGGTGACGTAATGACCAAAGAGGAAGCTGTATCGGTAGTCGTCATCTTTAATGTAGAGGGTGCGCCGGAAGCGGGGTGCCATTTGCAGGACAAAGCAAAATTCGCATAAATTATTGCAGCGGCGAATGTCGGTATCAAAAGTGGGATGGGCAAATTCCAGACCCAACGGTTGGTTGTAGGCACGTTGGGCAGTGAAGGTGTGTAGCGCACCCTCGCGCCGCACGGTGAGGGTGACGGTCTCTTCTGCGGCGTAAAACTGCACGTCGATTACGTCCTCCACAGGAGAATCATTGAGTGTTAATAGCTCGTCCCCAGGGCGCAATGCCATCTCGGCGGCAACGCTGTCTGGCGCAACGGCCCTGATTTGGCCGCCGCTGTAGCTGTTGAGGTCAATCTCTTGAAATAAAGGCATTTTTACTGCTCACTGCTCACTGGATTCATAATCATCGCTAAAATATGATCCACAATTTCTTCAGGTAGTTGGCTGGTGCTGTCGATGTGAATGGCGTCGCTGGCGGCTTGCAGAGGGGAATGTTCTCGACTGCTGTCGATGCCGTCGCGGCGTAGTACATCTGTCAAAATCCGTTCGTAATCGGCACTGTGTCCTTGCGCTTGCCGATCTTGGGTGCGGCGGCGGGCGCGTTCTTCGGCAGAGGCGGTGATGTACAGTTTTAAGGGGGCATCGGACATCACCACGGTGCCTATGTCTCTACCAACCATCACCACGGTGCCTTGTTGCCCAAAGGCACGCTGTCGCTGCACCATCTCTTGCCGCACGCCCAGATAGCTGGAAATGAGCGAAACGTGGGCGTCTACTTCTGGAGAGCGTAGTTGCCAGGTGATGTCTTGCCCGTCAACAAGGACGGTGTAATGACGGCCGTCTTGCATTTCTTGCCCAGGGAGAATCTCTATTTGCAGGTTTTGGGCGAGTTGGGTAACGGCCGTTTCATCTTGCAAATCTAAATTGTGATGCAATACTGCCCAAGTGACCGCACGGTACATGCAGCCCGTGTCCAAATAAAGATACCCTAATTTTTCGGCCAGCAGCCGTCCAACGGTTGATTTTCCAGAAGCGGCTGGCCCATCAATAGCAATTGTTGAAATAATTTGCTCCTTTTTGTCTGTTTGCGTCATTTTTTACCAATACAAAACATCATAAATGCGGTTTCAAGATTGAACCAATCGTATCCGTTCACTCCCCCTGTCTCGTTCCCACGTTCTACGTGGGAATGTCCGCCTGAACGCTCTGCGTGTACTCGACGCAGAGCGCCTTGGAAGCTCATTCCACGCGGAGCATGGAACGAGGGGGGTGAACAGTTACAGCGAACGGTTACTAAGGATTTCTCTGAGGACTTCGAGGTAACAATCTCAGAGGGATCCTTAAATCATTACGTTTATTTAATTGTACAAGAGTTTGTCTGTAAATGGAAAAGGGGAATATGGAATTAGGTTTTTTCAGTAGTCAGGTTTCAAAAGGGATAGGACGCAGATTAACGCAGACGAACGCTGATTTCGATTTATTATCCGCGTCTTCCGCGTTAATCTGCGTCCCAATGGATGACTACTGAAAAATCGTGAATATGAAATTTAGCTTATGGATTGGGTTTAGGCATTTTCGGAATTATAAATAAGCCATCAATCCGAAAATGCCTCAAGCGGATTCCGAAAAATAGCATAATTTCCCTCAGTTATTTTTCGGAATCCGCCTTATCAGAATGGAGGCTGCGTAAAGTGAGGGCAAGACGCTTTGCTTTGCCATCGACATGCAGCACGCGAGCGATGACGATTTGCCCTTTTTGCACCACGTTTCGGGGATGCAGAAAAGTGCCTTCAGCCAGTTGAGAGATATGAATGAGTCCTTCTAACTCTTCTTCGATCATCACAAAGGCGCCAAAGCTAACCACGTTGCTAATTATGCCTTCAATGAGTTGCCCTTCTTTGAACCGTTGGTCAACGGTTTGCCAAGGGTTTGTTTTAAGCTGTTTGATGCTGAGGGCAACACGGCCGTTTTCTGAATCAACCGTCAACACCTTTACTTTGACCCTTTGATCGGGGGTTAAAATGTCGCTGGGGTGAATAACGCGACTCCATGAAATCTCAGAAATATGAACCAGCCCTTCAACGCCGCCCAGATCAATAAAAGCACCAAAATTTGTTAGATTGGTCACTTTGCCTTCAAAAATTTGTCCTAGCTCAATGCGATATAAAAGCTGTTCCCGCTGGTCGGCTTTTACCAATGTGGCACGCTCAGATAAAATAAGCCGATTGAGATCACGGTTTAGCTCAATAATTTTAAGCGAAAGCTCACGCGATTCCCATTGGCGCAAAGCGTTTAATCGTTCACTCTCTAAATAAAATTGAGGGAAATCAACAAGTTGTGAGGCCGGCACAAATCCTTGAAGCCCGTGCCACTGCACCAGCAGCCCCCCTTTGTTGTAGCCAACAACTTGCAAAGTAATGACACCGTCTGCGGCCATTATCTCTTTTGCCTGTTGCCAAGGGTTCATTGTTGAACCATTTTTGTTACTATCCCAATGGATACGGCCGTTTTCTGGCTGCGTAATGGGTATCCAATCGTTGATAGCTGGCGCATTGCGGTCGGCTAAATCGGGTGGCACCAATGCTTCTTCCTGATCAAACAGGGCAATCCAGTAAGCATCATTGGTGGATTGCGAAGGGGACATTTCGGGGGAGGGATTTGCGGTCATTTCCAATACTCTCAATTGAACTGTTTTTGAAAGAAGATGGTAAGAGTCATAAAATTGTTAATCAATTATAAGCTGAGATAATTGCCTGTCAAACTGGATTTTATACGAATTTTATTTAGCTGAAGTAGGTGAAACAGTAAAATGATGAATAAATTACAAGAAACGGCCGTTTCCAGAAGGGTATCTACCCGTTGGCTTGGTAAAATATGCCAAATAATACTGGAAGTTGATTCCACCAACGATTTGCTCAAAGAGATGATTCAGCGAGGGGATGAGAAGAATCCTCCCGCTGGTTTTGTCCTGCTTACAGAACATCAGCGGCAGGGGCGGGGGCGGCTGGCTCGCCGCTGGGATGCACCGCCGAACAGTTCACTGCTGTTGTCGATGCTCTTTCGCCCAAATTGGGAAGCTGAACAGATGAATTGGTTGACGATGCTTGTCAGTTTGGCTGCTGCTGAGGCGATTGCTGCTCATGCCGAAGTGACGGTAGGCATCAAGTGGCCTAACGATCTAATGGTGCGACACGCTGGCGTATGGCATAAGGTGGGCGGTATTTTGCAGGAAGGGGATTTTGGGGCGAACGGCCGTTTGCAGTGGGCGATTGTAGGCATCGGCATCAATGTCAACATCCCCACCGACCAACTGCCCGACGGCGCGACCCCAGCGACAAGCTTGCTGGTGGCGACAGGGCAGCCTGTGCCTCGTTTGCCCCTGTTAGTCACTTTTTTGAACCGTGTTGAGGAGCTGTATCTTTTGGCGGAAAACGGCCGTTCCCCTCAACCTGCTTGGCAAAAAAAACTAATCACATTAGGGCAACCCGTGCGCGTTACTTACACCCAAACTAACCAAAGCTTCAGCGGCGTGGCTGAAGCCACCAATAGAGCAGGCCATCTGCTTGTACGCGACAGTGCTGGTGAACTACACACCGTTACCGCCGCCGACGTGACCCTGCGCCAAAAATGAATGATAGTAATTTCAGTTGGATAAATAGAGGGTTACAATTTTGTGATGTGGGTGAAACGGCCGTTTCTATTCAACCCTTTATTTTTTTCGTACAATGTTTCTGGTGCAATATCTGCGCCATTGGGCCAAGAGATAGTTCCCCCTTCTATTACAGCCCGCCTAAAAAACGCTTCATCTTTCAAGGGTGCAAATACAGGACCCTTATTAATATATTCCGACAGATCAATATCTCCCGCTACGCCATCATCAAATATAATATGAAAGGTATAGTTGTTTTTATAATCAATGTTTATAACATCATTCATATTCCACATAGCTTCAACTTCATTTTAAAGGGGGAATTTTATCAATTGGCCGATTTGCACTTGCTAACTTCCAATCTTTTTCAAGCGCAACAACATGAAGATCAACCCATTCACGGACGAGCTTTGTTGCAGTTCTAGAGCCAAGCCCTCCTTTTATCACATTGCCGTTAAGGCGGATTCCGAAAAATAATTGAGGGAAATCATACTATTTTTCGGAATCCGCTTGAGGCATTTTCGGATTGATGGCTTATTTATAATTCCGAAAATGCCTAAAATCAAATACGGCTTTTTTCCCTGAATACTCAACATGAATGTGAGGTGGATTATGATCCTCAAAAAACATTCGGATTATGATTCCAAAGAATCTTGATATTTCGGGCATTTGTCCAGTTCTCCCTGATAATTATCGTCAATTATTAGTTAGAATGTATCCGTTCACTCCCCCTGTCTCGTTCCCACGTTCTACGTGGGAATGTCCGCCTGAACGCTCTGCGTGTACTCGACGCAGAGCACCTTGGAAGCTCATTCCACGCGGAGCATGGAACGAGGGGGGTGAACAGTTACATTAGAATTGTATCATAAAAAATGGCAAAGGATTCTTCCTTTTTCCACAACTTTCAGCTACAATAGAGTCAGCCTTCGGTTTGTGATGTAACTATACAGCTTGGCCGAAGAACAGAAACAATGCCAGACAGTTTTCGGCACAAATTGATGAAAGGAACCAGCTAATGACCGACTTTCGTGATAATTTTGACGATGACCTTGATGATGATCTCGACGATGATTTTACAGCTTTTCGGGAAGATTTATTTAGCGATGATGAAGACAATGTAGGTGCGACTGGCGATTTGCCACCGCTAGATGATATTGATGATGAATTTGACAATCTGCGGCGTAAATCGACGCGCGGCGAGTCATTGGATGATGATTTAGATGCGGATGATGCCTTTTTTAATAATGATGTGAGCAGCAGTAGCTCTGGTTTTTCTTGGAGCAATTTCACCCCAGGGCAACGGCTGATTTTGGCATTGCTGGTGCTGCTAAATATTATTGTTGGTATTGTTGGTTTGCTCGTGATTACAAACAACCTAGGGTAGGCTATTCATAATCGCAACAAAAAAAAGAAAAACAGGGCGCATAGTGCGCCCTGTTTCGTTTTAATCAAAGATTATGTAACTGTACACTTGGCAAATAACGGATCACCCTTGAACTGTCATTCTGAGTGAAACGAAGAATCCCTAAAACCTTTAACTGCCCTAAAGTTTGCCTAATGTTCAACCTTTAATCTCCGAATCCTATTTACTTTAGAGGGATGCTTCACAGCCTGCCCTGAGCGAAGCCGAATGGGTTCAGCATGACAGGTGTATAGTTACAAAATTATTGGTCGGCATCAACTTCAGGAATAACTGTTTGCCCACCGGTTTCCACCGTGGGCACAATGCCTGGTCCAGGAAGCACCAGCGTGGGGATGGTTCCTTCTGGTGTGAAAATAATCTTGTCCGTTTGGTTGAGCGCACTGGCGTTGGCCTGCACCAGCAATAGCTGAACATATTCTGGGTTTTGTTCATAAATGCTTGCCAGTTCCTGCTGTAAGGCTGTGTCTGCCATTGCTTGAATAAATGCCACCTCCACTAAAATCTCAGAGATACGCAAATCTTCTTCTGCCCGAAAACGCTCATTTTCTTTGGTTGCCAGCAGCACCGCCTGATCTTTGGCAAGTTCTGCCAAATTATTTGCTTGGGTTGCTTCAATGACGACCAACTGTGCCTGCAATCGCTCTTGTTCCAGCTGGGCTAGGGTAATTTGCTGCCGCGTCTGTTCTTGGATTCGACTTTGCTCCACGCGGATTTCACCTTCTTGCCGCGCTTGTTCCGCGGCTGCTTCCGCGGCCGCTTTTAATTCATCCTGAGCCGCCTTTTCTGTTTCCAAACGACTTTGCACAATGGCATCAAGCGCGGTTTGTACAGCGGGGGAAAGTATCACTTCTGGAACAACTAGATTTTCAACACGGAGACCGATGTCGGCGATAAGGCTATTAAGTTCTGTATCAATGCAGGCGCGCAGTTCATCCCGTGAAGTGCCAATAATATTGTTATCAAAAGTGCGGTCGCCGACACACACTTTCATTGATTGTCGTGCTAAATCCAGCACACGCGCACTGGCTAATGTGTCATCTCGGTAAATGCCGCGATACCGTGACCACTGTTGCTGAATTAGATCAGCTTGACCCAAATTGGGGCGGAAGATGTCGCCACTGACAACCAAACCGATGCGCTGCTTGTCGCGGGTGATGATCTCTTCATCCCGTACTGTGAACGGAATGGCCTGTGCTGAGATGGTTTCAAGCGAGACAAAAAGTCCCACATCGCTGTAAACGCCGGGGCCAACGATTTGATGGATGCGGTTATTCCGAAACTGGACGCCAACTTCCTGCTCTTCAACTGAATCGAAGATGTAGAAAAATCGACCAGCGAAAGAGAGAAGGAGGAGAAGGACAATGCTGCTGAGAATAATTAATACAACGCGCCGGATGCGCGTAAACGAGAGTTGAGTGTTCATTTTTGCTCCTTATTTTATGCAAGTAGAATGGTTCAATATTAAATAATACGCTATTTGTTGGGTTTTCGATGCAACCAATTATGCTATCGGCTGCATATCGTCGGCCTGCAGCAGATGGTACAGCATCGCCACCGTCGCGCCCCTGCTGTCTGGCGCAGCTTGCAAATCCCACTCAGCCAACAAATCATATGCGACACGCCCATCTTCATTGCTGGGTTGCCCAGGCCGAGGGTGGTACGGTAGGGACACTTCCAGAATTAGTCAAAACCTATGTGCAACATCTGGGCGAGGAATCTTATTTCGAGTTGTATTGAGGCATTATCTATTGCCCAAACGGAGAAGCATAGATTCAATATGCTTCAGTTCGTCATCAAATCAAATCCAAATATTCTCGAACTTGTTGATACGCATAATGCGTAGGCAAGACGGTTTTCTCCAAAATTGACCATGCCTGTTCAAAAAAAGCGCAAGCCTCTTGCCCCTTTGCAGTCACCAAGCATAACTCGCCCAAACTGAGGAAACTGAAGGCAATTTCTACATGCTCCGGCCTCAATATTTGCTGCCGGATTGCCAAAGTCTGATCCAGATAAGACTTTGCCATTGCCGGCTCACCTCGCTTGAGAAAAAGGTCACCTAGATGTTGCAATGTATTCGCTGTAGCACGATGGTATTGTCCAATCACACGCTGTCGGATTTCCAAAGCACGCTCCAAATAAGGTTGGGCTTCCGCTAAATCTCCCTTCATCACCAGCAGCCAGCCCCAATCATTTAAACTGTATGCCGTTGTGAGATGCGTGGCGCCTGCGGTCTCTTCATGGATAGACAGAGCACGTTTCATCAGGGTAAACGCCCGTTCTTCGTCTCCCAAAAAAAAACAGATGTCTGCCAGATAGGTTAACACAATAGCCATAAATTGATGTTGCGAATCAATATGCTCTTCTACCGTGGCGAGAATGCGCTCGAAAATGGTGTGCGCTTTTTTATAATCCCCTCTACGCATATAGAGGACACCTAGATTAAGCCTCTGTTTAGACATTTCTATAGGATCGTAGCCATAAATTTGTTTCCAGATAGCTAATGCCTTCGTTAAATAAAGTTCTCCCTGTTCAAACCAGCTCTGAGCCATCTTAATCGTGCCTAACTGGTACAATCCTTGTGCTAATTGTGGACTACAATTTTGCGGCAAATTTTCGATAATGGCTACAGATTGTTCACAATACGTTTGAGCTAATTGCATATTTCCCATGCGTAAATATAGATTACCTAACAGACCTAAACTCTGTGCTGTATCCAGATGGTGTTGCCCCACAGTTTGTTCATGAATACGCAACGCTTGGCATAAAAACTGTTCAGCTTCAGTAAACAGACCCACGTCGCGCAGGTGGCAGCCCCATAAAGTGACCAGCTGTGCAGCCTGACTGGTGGCGTGAGCCAAGGCGGCGTGCATAATGTGTAGAATATGGTTGGGCGAAAAGGGCAGGGTAGCCAGCTGCCAATACCCAAAGCGTTGCTCATCCAGTGCCTTAATCAGACTCTTCTCGACATCTGCCTGAGCGTTGTCTAGCTCTCGCACTGTTTGTTGGGTGAAGGTAACCAATAAGCGGTGCATGGATAGATGTGTGTGCCCTTGCTGTGCCAGAAAGCCCAGCGTCACTAACCGGTTCACGCCGTCGTTGGCCAACAACTCAGCCATGATGCCCTCATGTTCCCTGAGCACAGTTGTCAACAGCAGTGTCCGTGGAATGAGTTCTCCTGGGGCAAAACAGGCTGCGCGTGCCAGCAGTTGCCGTGCCACTCGGTCTACCTCATCGTCAGGGTCAAGTTGGGCAAGGTTAATCTCAAACGTGCGCGCCACATGCAGCTTATGAGCAGTTGGCGAATGTTGCGTACCGTGTCCTTGCAGGGACGGATGCTGTAAGCTGCTTTGGCTTTGTAGCTGCGCCAAATAGCGACTAGGGCTGATTTGTTGATAACGGCGCAAAAAACTTCCCGCCAAATGCAGCGCCAGCGGCAGGTTATCTACTTCTTTTGCAATTGCTTTGGCGACGGTTTTATTTAGGTGCGGAACCAGTTTTTGCAATAGCGTTACGCTTTCTGCTCTATGCAATACGGGTAAAGGTAGCTGTGTCACGCCTAGTTCTGGAGACCATATCCCGCGCTGGCTGGTAAGCAGCACTCGGCAGCCGCCTGTCACCGGCAGCCATTTAGACAGTAGCATTTCCTTTTCACAGTTATCAAAGATGAGCAGGCGCGGAATTGGCTCTTGCCAGGCTCGCTTCACCTGGTCTACCCGATCTGCTAAGGTGAGTTGGTCTGCTTCTCGGTACAGACCCATGCCCCGCTGGCCGCCGATAATGGACAGTTCTGCGGCTATATTGTTGGCATCGGCAAAGCTCATCCAGTAGACACCACCGGAGAAGTAACGACCGTATCGGTAACAAAACTCCACTGCCAACTGGGTCTTACCTAGCCCACCCATCCCCGTGACGGCTATAACAGGCGGGGAGCTTGCGGTAGGCGTTCGCAGATGGCTGGCAATCGCCCGCAGCTTTTCCTCTCGCCCCGTGAAGTCGCCGTTACGCCGCAAGGGAACCACACTGTTTTGTGGCAAAGGGCCTGGGTCAGGCAATTCATTCAATGGTAATTGGGAGAGATCGGGTGTCTCAAGAAAGGTGGCGGTTACGGCCGTTTCCTGCGTAGCCATTATCTTTTGTGCCAAGGCTGTTGTCTCTGCTGTTGGTTCAACATCCAACTCTTGCCACAGCCGCTGGCGACACGTTTCATACTGCTGCAAAGCGGCCGTTTTCTCCCCCATCGCTGCTAGGAATTTAATACATTTACGATAAGCCCTCTCATCCAGATCATCAAGCAGAAGCCAGCGGCGAGCCATGGTCAGCCCGCTTTCCCACGCTTGCTCATCGGCAAAGACGTTACATAAACGGTGGTACGCTTTTATCACGCGATGCTGTAACCGCTCCCGCTCTAGCAGCAGCCATTCATTAAAGCGTGGCGCATTTTCAATATGAAAACCAGCCAGTAACGCCCCATCATAAAGAGGCAACGCGGCTGCCAAATGATCGCTCTCAGATGTTGTCAGGGCTTCGACTAGACGTACAAAGTCGATCTTTGTTTCTGGTTCAGGGTGGAAAGCCAACTCTTGGCGGCTGATTTGCAGTTCAGGCAGTAACGGCCGTATTCGGGTTAGCAGCACCCGCAAATTTCTCAGCGACTGTGATGTTGAGCGTGCTTCCCACAGGAGATCCGCAATATGTTCACGGGAGTGTGATTTTTGGGTAACGATGAGATAAATAAGTAAGGCGCACCCTTTCGCGTTTTTTCGCAGTAGGGAGGAACGGCCGTTTTCAGTAATTGCCAGAGAGCCTAGCAGCTTGACAGTTCGAGTCATTTATGGTTGTGGTTTTTCGCTAAATTGTCTGCTTTCTTGCCGCCCCCGACCCGCCGTAAACGACGGGTCTAGTATATGAAGCCCCTTCGGGGCTAAACCTAGCCCCGAAGGGGCTTCGTCTACTAGCCCGTTGCTTCAGCTTCGGGCGGGTCAGGGCAATGGGTACACATGCCCCATTTTATTTTCAAGGTCTAACAGTTCCCAGTCTCTTCCAATTTTGAGCACCTACACAAACCATGTAGCGTTTGTGTAACGTTCTATATAGTACCATACCCCCATGCGTAAAGATTATCAAGCTTACTTACTCCGTTTTCAGCGAAGCGACGGGCAACCCAATTGGCGCGTCCGGCTGGAAAATGGCTTGAATGGCGAGGTGAAACAGTTCGCTACAGAAAGGGAAGCATTTCATTATCTAATACAAATGCTAAACATCAACTCACAATTGCAGTCAGGCTTGCGTGAATTAGACAGAGGAAAAAATCTATGATTTCTCTTCATATTCGTATGCTGGGTAAAATTCAAATTTATGACAGTGAACAGACGCCCATCACCCTCCCTCTAAAAGCCCAGGAACTGTTAGTCTACTTATTTGTTCATTGCAATCAGCCCCATGAACGAGAAAAGCTTTCTGCACAGCTGTGGCCCAACGTGCCTGAAAACCGCTCCAAAAAATATCTGCGCCAAGCCTTATGGCAGTTGCAAACGATGCGCCAAGATACGCAATCTCCAGAATGCGGCATCATACAGCTTGAGGGCAGTTGGGTTCAATTCAATTTAACAAACAACATTTGGATTGATGCAGACCAGTTTTGCCGCGCTTTTACGCAAATGCGTGATGTGCCCGCACAAGCAATGTCGGTCGACCAAATAGCGGCCGTTTCTGAAGCGGTGGAACTGTACGGAGGCGAGTTTGTCACGAGCTGGTACCATGATTGGTGCTTGCTAGAGCGTGAGCGGCTTCAATCCATGCTGTTAACCATGCTAGACAAGCTGATTGATTACTGCTTACTGAACAAGCAATTTGAGCGTGGCATTGCATACGGGATGCAAATGTTGCGCTATGATAAAGCTCGTGAGCGTTCTCACAGACGGCTGATGCGTCTATATTATTTAGCAGATAATCGCACGGTCGCTTTGCGTCAATATGACCTTTGCACAGCAACCCTTATGCAGGAACTTAATGTGCAGCCTTCCCAAAAAACAACCGCACTCTACCAACACATTCAAGCAGATGAAGGCCATAATCTAAAGCAGTTGTCCTCACCAACCATCCCCACTCTTCCCGCAAAACCGGAAGCAAGCACCCCTCTTTTAACACTGTTACACGACATTCACCTCAAACTGACCACTTTACAGCAAGACATGCAAAGCCTCAAACAAGCCCTGAACCTGACAAAAGACGCTTCAGCAGACAGTTGAAAAGACGTTTCATAGACCCTCTTATGCTAAACTGTTGCTTATGCCTCCAGAACAACCCCACCCAGAGGAAAATGGTGAACAAGCTCAATTTATTGAGCCAAACAGCCATTCGTTTATCCTAAAGGTGTGGCTGATTGATTCAGATAAGACCCAAGATAAGCAAAATTGGCGCGGCTATCTGACCCATGTGGTCTCCGGTCAACGGCGTTATTTTGATAATTTATCGGAAATGAACAACCTTCTCATTCCTTATCTAAAAGGAATGGGTACTAAGCTACCTTACTGGTGGCGTGCTTACCGATGGTTGACACAGTAGAAGCAAAGTTTACCTCTTCATTACAGCATATTCTGGCCGAGTTGACGCGGCTAGACTTGCTGATCCGCGTACAGGTTTGGCGATTGCGCCAGGCGCGGGACTCAGATGTCAACCTTTCCCCTTTTTATATCCCTGAAGAAGAAATCGATGTCATTCTTGATAAAGAGATGGGTGCGCCGCCGTGGGCAACGGCGCCACTACCGCCAGAATTACTCCAGGATATTCAAGAACGGCTGACTAGCATGACGGCCGTTATCCAGCAACAGAAACAAGCCACCACCATCCCCCTGCGTCTCATCGAACTGGGCAAACGCTTCCATCTTTCCCTGCTCGACCTAGACATTCTGCTCATTGCCCTCGCGCCAGAAATTGACCTGCGCTATGCGCGTCTTTACGCCTACTTGCAGGACAACGTCTCCCAAAAGCATCCCAGCGTCAATTTAACCCTCAGCCTATTGCTCCCCAACCTCAAAGATAAATTGGCCGCACACCAACGCTTTACTGCGAATGCCCCGCTGCGGCAGCATCAACTGCTGCATCTGATTACAGACCCAGCCACCCCGCATCCTTCCTGGCTTGATCAGGGGGTGACGCTCGACAGTCGCATTGTGCGCTATCTGCTGGACGGGGATGAGGCAAACGGCCGTTTAGCCCCCTACCTCACCCTAAAAAAACCAACCATCGAATTAGACAACCTGCTCTTGCCGCCACACTTTGCCCCCCGCCTCACAGGATTACTGCAGCAAGAAAACCTCATCCTTTACTTTCAAGGCACCTACGGCGTAGGCAAACAAACAACCGCCGCCGCCTTGTGCCAACATATCGGGCAGCGTCTGCTCGTCATCAACGGTGAACAGCTGCTCAAAAGCGTCAAAGCCGAAGCCTTCCCCAACCTAGTGCAGCTGGCCGACCGAGAAGCGCGGCTCCAGGGAGCCGCCCTCTTTTGGGACGGGTTCGACAGCCTGCTGGCTGATGACAAACGGCCGCAGCGACACGCTTTCTTCAACATGTTGGCAAATCGGCCTGGGATAACCTATCTTTCCGGTAATCAAATTTGGGAGCCTGACCACACCTTGGGGCTGCCCTCCTTTTTCCGCATCCAGTTTCCTCGCCCCAGCTATGAGGAGCGTCATACACTTTGGACAGGGATGCTGGCCGAGCTAGAACCAGCAGAGGCAAAAAGCAGCGCAAACGGCACGCCGCCCATCGATACAGAAGCATTAGCCACCACCTTCCGCTTTAGCGCAGGCCAAATCCACGACAGTGCCCAAACGGCGCGCAATTTGGCCCGCTGGCGCAACCCAGATGCGCCCCATCTGCAAGAAAGCGACCTCTACACCGCCAGCCGTCTGCACTCCAACCGCAAGCTGGCCGAACTGGCTCAGAAGATAGAGCCTCACTACAAATGGGACGACATTGTCCTGCCCGCCGACCGCATCGAACAGCTGCGCGCCATCTGTGACCAGATGAAATATCGCGGCCGCGTTTACCACCAGTGGGGGTTTGACGACAAGCTGGCCATGGGCAAAGGGATCAACGCCCTTTTTGCCGGCCCACCCGGCACGGGCAAAACGATGTCGGCCGACATTATTGCCCATGAGTTGGGGTTGGCTCTCTACAAGATCGACCTCTCCAGCGTGGTCAGTAAATTTATTGGCGAGACCGAAAAGAACCTATCGCGCATCTTTAGTGAGGCCGAAACGAGCAACGCCATCCTCTTCTTTGATGAGGCCGACGCGCTTTTTGGCAAGCGCACCGAAGTCCGCGACTCCCACGACCGCTACGCCAATCTGGAGATCAGCTATCTGCTGCAAAAAATGGAGGAGTATGACGGCGTGGTCATTTTGGCGACCAACCTGCATAAAAATATGGATGACGCCTTTCGACGGCGGATGCACTTTATCATCGAATTCCCCTTGCCGGATGAAACCCAACGTCGCCGCATTTGGGCACAAATTTGGCCCGTGGAAACACCGCGCAGCCCCGATCTTGATTTAGACTTTATCGCCCAGCAGGTGGTTGTCAGCGGCGGCAACATCCGCAATATTGCCTTGGCGGCCGCTTTCCTAGCTGCAGCCGATGGACAAACGGTCACCATGCCTCATTTAATTAAAGCAACGCAGCGCGAATATCAAAAGATCGGCAAGCTGTTGAGCGGCCAGGAGTTTGCGGCTTATGAAGAAGAGGATGAATGAATTTATCGTCTAGTATGAAAACATGCTAAAGTAGGTTGAAACGGCCGTTTTAGTGCGCTTCAGCGTACTTTATATTAGACATCATTGGTAGTAACCTTATGTTAACAAACGGATAACGGGTAACGCATAACGGATAATCGTCAATTTTTCGTCGGCACCAGAGAACCCTATTCGCCATTATTCGTTATCCGTTATAAATTATCCATTCGAAAACATCGACAAAGAGTTGTCGATGTTGGCGCGCAAGGCTCTATCATGAAACAAAAATTATGAC
>UOEU01000930.1_pt1 | contig 19212 bp, 17 predicted proteins | sample 1989311 | NCBI WGS metagenome assembly UOEU01 (sample SAMEA4712195, study PRJEB27164) | hydrothermal vent metagenome | biome: marine basaltic hydrothermal vent biome; feature: marine hydrothermal vent; material: mineral | place: Pacific Ocean | collected 2011-06-14/2011-07-23 | depth 1719 m | reverse complement strand
TTTGCGGCTTACGGTTGGCACACGCAAAAGGTTGATGGGCATAACCCAGCCGAACTGATTGTCGCAATCGAAGCGACCAAAGCAGAAACGGAACGGCCGTCTATCATCGCTTGCCGTACACATATTGGCTTTGGCAGCCCCCATAAGCAAGATACCTCTTCGGCTCACGGTTCACCGCTAGGCGATGAAGAAATTCGCCTGACCAAGCAGGCGTTAAATTGGCCGACGGAGCCACTCTTTTATGTGGCAGAAGGTGCCAAAGAGATGCTGCACATGAACGGCCGTTTCCAAAGTAAATGGGAACAGCTTTGGGAAAGCTACCTAGCCACCTATCCCGAAGATGCCGCCCTGTACCAACAATACCTCAACGGCGTGCTTCCCAGCGATTGGTCAGACATTTTGCCCACCTTTGAGGCAGACAAAAGCATCGCTACCCGTGCCTCCTCTGGGCAGGTGCTCAACGCTATTGCCCCACACGTTCCTTACCTATTAGGTGGCTCTGCCGACCTCACTGGCTCCAACAAAACAGACATTAAAGGGGAAAAAGCAGTCACGAAAGATGATTTTAGCGGCCGTTATATCTATTTTGGCGTCCGTGAACACGCGATGGGCAGCATCATGAATGGCATGTTTCTGCACGGTGGCATACGGCCGTATGGCGGCACGTTCCTTGTCTTTTCCGACTACATGCGCCCGGCAATTCGCATGGCGGCACTGATGGGCGTTCCCGCCATTTACGTCTTTACCCACGACAGCATTGGCCTCGGAACGGATGGCCCCACTCACCAGCCTATTGAGCACGTCATGTCCCTGCGTGCCATCCCCAACCTGACCGTAATTCGACCAGCCGATGCCAATGAAACGGCCGTTGCTTGGCAATCTGCTCTCCAAAACTTGTCTGGCCCCACCGCCCTCATTTTAACCCGCCAAGGCGTGCCAACGCTAGACCGCAACGAGTATGCGACTGCTGATGGTGCTGCCAAAGGGGCGTATGTTCTCTGTGATGCAGGCGATCCTGAGGTGATTTTGCTTGCTACAGGGTCTGAAGTACACATTGCATTGAGTGCTCAGATGAAATTGGCGGCGAAAGGTGTAGCGGCACGGGCTGTCTCGATGCCCTCTTGGGAGATTTTTGCGGAGCAAACGGCCGTTTACCAAGAATCGGTGCTGCCCAGAGCCGTCACCGCCCGCGTTTCTATTGAGGCTGGCGTCACGCTGGGTTGGGAACGGTATCTTGGCTGCAATGGCATTGCCATTGGCCTAGATCGTTATGGTGCGTCTGCGCCCTACAAAACTATCTACGAAAAGCTGGGACTCACCTCACAGGCAATGGCTGATGCTGCCCTCTCATTGCTAGGGTAAAACTGTCTGGACTCTAACCTAGACAAGCCAGAACCAAAGAGGTTTTTATCAACAGATTACGCAGATTAAAAAGATTGTGGCTCTTCGTTAAATAGTGTGCTTTCTCGCCGCCACCGCCCCGTTGTGAACGACGGGGCGGGTCAGGGCGACAGGTACAACACTATTTGGTGATGACCCAAGATTTTTACAAACCAATCTGCGTAATCTTTGATATTGTTAAGGTTTATTACTCACATTATAGGCCAGAAGCAGTTGGCCTACTTCTTGTATCGCTTCTGGATCGTAATACATGGTGTGGAGCTTGAGGTTTACGGCCGTTTCCAACAAATCCCCCTCTAATATAGAAGAGAAGGGGGAGCCACCGAGCAATCGACTTACCTGCGTCAAATACAATCTATTCAGCACATTTTCCGCCAGCAGTAAATGCAAAATGCGTGGGCCGGCGGCCGAATAGACCGTTTGGTAGCCTAAATCCACCATTTTTTGCACCAGTTGCCCCCCAGAAACTGATTTTTCGCCAACGACATACAAATTGCCCACTTGGGCTTCAATTTCAGCAACACGGGCAGGGTCTGGCTTGGCGGTGGTGAAGATGATCACCCGACGGCCGTTTTCTGTAAGCGTTGCAGGAATAGGAAAGTTTAGGCTGCTGCTGATGATGGCAAGGTCTGGCTGCGGGGCAAGCCCCTGTGCCTTTCGCCACTGCCGCAAATCGGCAAAGGCGGGGTCATCGACGCGCAAAATTTCTTGAGCGCGCCCATCGGCCCAATCACGCAAGTAACGGCCGCTGCTAATAATCAAATCTGCCTGGGCGGCAAGCTCCTGAAACAGCCGCCAATCCCGCGCGTTGGCAATAGTTTGGGGAACCATCATGCCGGGCCTGCTGGGGTGGGGGATAGCAATACGGGCGTCTACACTGCTCACAAAATTGGCGTAGACAAACGGCCGTTTGTTTTGCGCAGCATATTGGCGCAGGTTATGGGAAAGGTAGAGGTTTTGTAACGGCCGTTTACCATTTGTGGGGAATAGCTGTTGTATAGTCATATTAAAATTGTAGAAATTGTACCTAGAAAGTCAACAGCCGTTGCTACCTGCATCTTCCTAATCTTTGCGTTTTGTGTTACAATCTCATCACATTCGCAATACATATATGAGGTGAATTATGGCAAAAACGGCTACTATTTCAACTAGAATTGATCCTAAATTAAAGGGTAGCGTAGAGCAAATCTTTTCGGGATTGGGTTTGACAACCACGCAGGCAATTACGTTATTCTTCAAACAGGTAGAAATGCACAAAGGATTACCTTTTGCCGTAAAGATTTTTAACCCCAAAACCGTTGCAGCATTAGAGGAAAGTGAAAACTACCATGAGTTAAAGCCTTACAACAACCTTAATGAGCTATTTAAAGATTTGGAGATTTGATGCGAACTGTCCGTTATTCATCTCGCTTTAAAAAAGACCTCAAGCGCGTTAAGCGAAGGGGTGCAGATGTCAATATACTCCAGATCGTCATCAAAAAACTAGCTCATGATGAAGTGCTCGATGCTAAATATTCAGATCATGCCTTGATTGGTAATTATGCTGGTACGCGGGAGTGTCATCTCAAACCAGATTGGCTTCTAATTTATCGCCTCGTGAATGATCAATTGATCCTTGTCCGAACCGGATCACATGCAGACTTGTTCTAGAAAAGTTGAAAAGGTTATTTTCTACTTGCCAAGCTCAAACGTTTAACTCTCCCGAAAGTTAGCTCACGATGAAGCGGCAATACGGCCGTCTACACTGCTCACAAAATTGGCGTAGACAAACGGCCGTTTGTTTTGCGCGGCATATTGGCGCAGGTTATGAGAAAGGTAAAGGTTTTGTAACGGCCGTTCGTTTGAAATTGGGAAAAGTTGTTGTATAGTCATAAGCGTTGCAAGGAATGTAGCAGAAAAAATGATAGTAACAATGGTGATTTTCCTAAAAATATGGTCTGCGACCCTCAGAAACGGCGACTGAAGCTGTTAGAGTGAGTTGAAAAGGGGCAAGATTTGTGCCAAAGTCACCTTAACCATTAACCTGAAATGAACGACATATACAAGTTGAAGAATAAGCGTTTTCTGGGGCTAGGGGAGATTGCCGTCATCCTACTTCTGCTGGTTTCTGCAATTTTGATTCTTATTCAAGTGTTGGGAAGCAGGCCTCAGGTTCAACTTGGCTTAAGCATCTTAATCATTCTTGCAACCTTACTTTATGCCTTTGCTTTATCCCATCGTGTTAGCAAGGCATTAGGACAAAAAGCAGAGAATAAAGCTGGGGAACTGCGGGAATCGGAGAATACCTTAGTCAAGCTGCGGAAAGCGGTTGAAACTTCCGGTGAGGTAATTTTTATAACTGATCGGGAAGGGATTATTACCTACATCAACCCAGCATTCACTAAGCTTTATGGCTACAGTGCCAAGGAAGTCATTGACCAAGTAACGCCACGTATCTTGAAAAGCGGCATTTTGTCGCAGCAAGATTATGAACTGTTCTGGAAAATTCTGCTGAGTAAACAGGTTGTCAAGACAGAAATGACCAACCGCTGTCAGGATGGGCGGTTGGTTACTATCGAAGCCTCTGCCAACCCCATTCTTGATGAAAAGGAAACGATTATTGGTTTTTTAGCGATTCAACAAGACATTACAGAACGTAAGCAGGCAGAGGTGCAGATCAAACGACACAATCAGGAATTAGCCGTGCTTAACGCCATTGCCACCACCGTAAACCAGTCGCTTGATGTGGAGCAGATTCTTAACGATGCGCTGGATGAACTGTTGCAGCTAGATATGTTTGGCGGTATGGCAAAGGGTATGTTGTTCCGCCTAAATGAACGAGAGGGTACACTGTCGCTGATGGCTCATCGGGGTGCTCCAATGGATCATCCTTGTTTGGTTAATCCGCCGCAATTGGGTGAGTGTCTGTGTGGTTTGGTTGCCCAGCAGGGGGAGATGATTTTTTGCAAATGTGGCGGGCATGATCTGCGGCACACACGCCGCTGGGAAACAATGTCTGAGCATCAAGATATTTGCCTGCCGCTGAAGGTGCGGGGCAAAGTGTTGGGGGTGATGAATATGCGCTTGCCAGCCGACCGAGAGATTGCTGATACCGATATTAAGTTGTTAACGGCCGTTTCTGACCAGATCAGTATCGCCATTGAAAACGCCCAACTATTTGAAGCCGTCAGCCAGCAGCGTAGCCAGCTTCAAGAATTGACGGCTCAGTTGACCGAGGCTGAAGAGAACGAGCGGCGCCAGTTAGCAAGGGAGTTGCACGACCAAGTCGGGCAAAATTTAACCGCTTTGGGCATCAACCTCAATATCATTCGCTCCTCGCTGCCAGAACAAAAGCAGGGGGATGTGGCTTCCCGAATTAATGAGTCGCTGGCACTGGTAGAGCAAACCACCGAGCGCATCCGCGATGTTATGTCTGATTTGCGCCCGCCCATGTTGGACGATTACGGGCTGCTTGCCGCCTTACGCTGGTATGGGGAACGTTTTTCCCTGCGCACAGGGCTGTCGGTAACTGTACCTAGCGATGGGAACTCCCCCCTGAAATTACCCCCACCTGTTGCCAACGTCCTGTTCCGTATCGCTCAAGAAGCACTGACAAATATAAGCAAACACGCACGAGCACAAAACGCAACCATCACGGTAACTACCGAAACGGTTACGGCCGTAGAAAATATAGTACGTTTAATCATAGCTGATGATGGCGTTGGTTTTGACTCAGTACGCCTGCGCAGCCAGCCTAGCAGTCAGGGTTGGGGGCTGCGCATCATGGCAGAACGGGCAAGTTCGGTAAACGGCCGTTTCCAAATCAAATCTCAACCTGCAAAAGGAACACAAATTATTGTGGAGATCACATTATGAGCATCACCATTTGTCTGGCCGACGACCATGCCATTGTTCGTGATGGCTTAGGCTTTTTGCTAAATTCCCAAACCGATATTACCGTTATTGGCAGTGTCGCAAACGGCCGTGAAGCAGTGCAACTAGCCGTTGAACTAAAACCCAACATCATCCTCATGGACATCACCATGCCCGAACTAAACGGCATTGATGCCACCCAACAAATCTGCCAACTTGTCCCATCGGTTCAGGTCATCATTCTCTCCATGCACGCCGCCTCAGAACATATTGCCCGTGCTTTGCAAGCTGGGGCACGCGGCTATTTGCTGAAGGAATCAGCCGGTGACGAGGTAGTAAGCGCCGTCCGTGCCGTTTATGCTGGGCATCATTACCTCAGCCAAAAAATTTCAGACACGATGATTGACGATTACCTGCACCAGCGCCAGCAAATTGAAATAGGCAGCCCGCTGGCTCGTCTCAGCACACGTGAGCGCGAAGTGCTGCAGCTGGTCGTCGAAGGTAAATCCAGCGCGAAGATTGCCAAAATTCTTTCCCTCTCTCCCAAAACTGTGGAAACCTACCGCAGCCGTCTAATGCAAAAATTAGAGATCAATGATCTGCCAGCTCTGGTTAAATTTGCCATCCAGCAGGGCTTAACGCCGCTGGAGTAATTCAGGCGATTTCAAACCTTTCCCACGCCTTTCATCAAGCTTTCCTGACAACAAGCATTCCCCCTTCCCTGTATAATTAGTGAAGAATATCACAAAGGAAATTGGTATCTATACAGCGAATCCTTGGGGTGTGAAAAACGCCTACACGCCGAAAGAAACATTGACATAAAATTTGTTTCTTAGTAGGTGGCAAACAACAGTCTATTTTGCCTTCAGTTTCGAGCAAACTCGACGGGAATTATCCAGACTGTCTGCCGGTTAAGTTTGGAGGGATTTCTCGGAAGACCTCGAAATGACAATTGGAGGTTGCTTGAATGGATAAAATTTAACAAATTACGGCATAGTTCATAAAAGCAAAAATGTCCTTTACAAATCAGGAGATAGTACAATGCAAAAAATTCTATTTCTATTTCTGTTTCTGATCAGCTTTTCTCTGGTCGCCTGTACTGGGTTAGCGCAACCTGACGTGCCAACGCAGGCACCGACTCAAGAATCTGCCAAATTGGTAACAACATCTACCACGATTCATGTGTACAAATCCTCAACCTGTGGCTGCTGCGGCGACTGGATAGATCGTCTGGCTGCGTATGGATTTGACCTTGAGGCGGAAGATATTGACAACATGGCAGCAATTAAGAGCCAGTATAGCGTACCGGCAAACATGCAGTCGTGTCATACGGCCGTTGTAGACGGTTACATAATTGAAGGGCATGTGCCACCAGCCGATATTGAGCGCTTGCTAACGGCACGCCCAGATGCCGTTGGCCTGACTGTACCCGGCATGGTTGTTGGGTCACCCGGCATGGAAGTTCCTGACGTTCCGGCACAACCATATGACGTGATTCTTTTCGACGAATCGGGGAAAATATCACTGTTCGCCAGCTATAACCAAGAGTAGCCATCCAACTTCCCCTACAATTATTGTCAAATTTTCCTGACAGAAAGATAGCGACTCCTTCAATATAATGCATATAAGTGAAAAATATCACAAGGATGTGATATGAATTTATATAGGGTCTGTTAAGTAACTGATGGAATGGTTTCATGTATCGTCATCGAAGAAAGATTTTGGCGGCTTTGCTATTTATAGGTTTGATCGGCTTGTTGTGGGGTCATCCTGTGGATGCAGGGGTTTTGGCCTCTTTGACTCGGCAAGATGAAACGGCCGTTTCCACCGGCGATGCTGATTGTCTGATGTGCCATTCCAATCATAATTTCACCGGCACATTTGCTGATGGTGAGCAGCTTTCCCTCTATGTTGATAATAACATCTACGACCAATCAGTTCACGGGCCGGCTGGGTTGGAATGTATCGCCTGCCACACCGACATCAGCGAATATCCTCATCATGTAGAGCAAGTAACCTGTCTTACCTGCCACGAGACAGAAGAAGGGGATGGGGAGATGCGGGAGGAGTACGTTGCTCTGGAAGTTGCGCTTCCTTATGACGATCAGCGTGAGATGATGTTGGCGATCAATGATTCTTGCCGCTCTTGCCATGAGGAAGAGTTTGATGTGGCTCTGGACAGTGCCCACGTCAAAACGCAGGTAAGCGGCAATCGGGATGCGCCAGTATGTATAGATTGTCATGGTGGGCATGATATTAGCAGCCCGAATGCACCCAGAGCCAAAATCTCGCGCACCTGCGCCGAATGTCACCAAGCTGTCTACTCTACCTATCGTTCCAGCATACATGGCGAGGCATTAGAAATTGAATCCAACCCAGACGTACCCACCTGCGTAGATTGTCACGGCGTCCACAGCGTGCGGGGGCCTCGCAATGTCACTTTCCACAACGACAGTATCATCCTCTGCGGCAAATGTCACAGTGATGAGAAGCTAATGGAGAAGTATGATATTTCTACGGCCGTATTAGACACTTACCTCGATGATTTTCACGGTCGTACCGTTAACCTTTTCCGCCGTCAAAATACGGGGATCGACAGCAACAAAGCGGTCTGCTTTGACTGCCATGGCATTCACAACATCCGCGCCCCAGACGATCCCCTGTCCACCGTTTATCCTGATAATTTGCAGGATACCTGCCAACAATGCCACCAGGAAGCTACGATTCGTTTTCCCCAAGCCTGGTTGAGCCACTTCGTTCCCACATGGGAACAAACCCCTACCCTATATTCAGTCAACATTATCTATAAATTCCTGATTCCCCTGACGATTGGTGGATTTGTGGCCTATATCGGCCTAGACGCCGGTAAACGGTGGCGTGATAAACGGGAGATTATCAGACAAGTGCTGGCTGAAGCAGAGGAAGAATATGACGACTTCGATTTCGAGTAACGGATCCGAGTCACAAAATAGGCAGCAGAGCTTAACGGCCGTTTCCTCGGAAGAAGCGGCCGTTATTGAGCGCATCAAAAGGCGGGCGCAGGCGCGCAAATTACGTGCGGCGCAAAAATTGGCTGCCCAAGTGCAAATCGGCTCAGATGGCACAAAAACTTTTATTCGCTTCTCTTCGCGTCAACGGTTGGAACATCAGGTTCTCCTCATCACCTTTTCTACTTTAGCCCTGACGGGGATGCTGCAACATTACAGTGCCATGTCTCCCGTCGCCTGGGTCATCAACACCGTTTTTGGCGGCGTAGAAACGTTGCGCACGCTGCACCATCTAGCTGCACTCATCTTTATTTTGGAAGCGATTTATCACCTAGGAATAATTCTGACTGTCTGGTTTGTCCACCGAGAAAAAGGGGGGATGTGGCCCCGCTGGCGCGACCTGACAGACATCATTCAAATGATGAAATATAACGCGGGGCTGGCTGGGGAACGGCCGTTATTCGACCGCTTTTCCGCAGAAGAAAAGATTGAATATTGGGCTTTGTTGTGGGGGTCTGTCATTATGATTGTGACAGGGCTGATTCAATGGTTCCCCACTTGGGTCACGATGGCACTGCCCGGCCAAATCATCCCCGTCTCGCGGGCCATCCACGGTTGGGAAGCGATTCTAGCAACATTGTCCATTCTCATCTGGCACATGTACCACACCATCGTCAAAGAAAAAAACAAAAGCATTTTTAATGGCCTGATGTCCGAGCAGGAGATGGAAGAAAATCATCCGCTGGAGTATCGGCGCATCATGGCTGCCACCAACTATTTACAGCAGATAGTCGCGGAACAAGAGGCACAAGCACCTGTGGGAAAAAAAGAAGAAACAACCGTCACAATGGATGGTGAACATGAGTTGGCTTAGGAAACGCAAGAATGCAGACAATAGAATTGCTAACCAAGACCGACCGCGTTGGCAGCCATGGCGACGCTGGACTCGCGCCACGATTGATCTGAACAACCCCCGCCATCGTCGCAAGCTCCTGCTGCTATTCCTGATCGTGAATGTGTTGGCTATCATGTTTATTGTCGGCAATTATAAGGTTTACCAATACACAGAGAGTTCCGAATTTTGCGGCACAGCCTGCCATACAATGGCCCCAGAAATGGCCCGATACGAAGTGTCGCCCCATGCTAATGTGGAATGTGTTGACTGCCATATTGGGCCAGGCACTTCATCTTTTGTCAGATCGAAGATTGACGGGCTGAAACAGGTGTATGCAGTGCTGACTGATTCGTATAGCCGCCCCATTACCAGCCCAGTACATAATTTACGGCCGGCGCGGGACACGTGTGAGACGTGTCATAACCCAGCGCAGTTCAAAGACAACATCATCAAAACCATCCTTCATTATGATAACGATGCAGAAAACACCCCGATCCAATCCACTCTCATCCTCAAAATGGGCGGCTGGCAAGAAAGTACCGGCATGTCCCAGGGCATCCATTGGCATATCACCAACCCCGTCTACTACATTGCTGCCGATGAACAGCGACAGGTCATCCTGTGGGTGGGCATTGAGCAAGAAGACGGCAGCATGAAGGAATACTTTGCCCGCGACATGCTCAACATGGCCCAAACTTCCTTTGTAGACAATGCCTTCGAGAATGATGAAATACGCTTGATGGACTGTATTGATTGCCACAATCGCACCGCCCATTACATCCCGTCCCCCCAGGAAGCGGTTGATGATGCAATTAAGCATGGTTTGATTGACCAAAATATCCCCTACATCAGGTATAAAGCTATCGAGACCTTGCTGTCATCTTACAACAGTACGGCTGAAGCGTATACCACCATTGATGGATTAGTCGATTTTTATAGTTTGAGCTACGCACTTGGCTCAAATTCAACTACCGGATCAGAAACTTTGCTTGATCCAGCTATTGCTGAAATCAAGAATATATATAGCGAAACTAATTTCCCAGAAATGGCTCAGAATTGGGAAACCAACCCCAACAACGCCCGCCACACGCCATCGCCGGGCTGCTTCCGCTGCCACGATGATAAACATATTAGTGTGGATGCTACTGGGGAGGAAGTGGAAGCCATCAGTGCAAAGTGCAACCTGTGTCATACCGTACCTATCGTGGGCCGCGGCGACGAGCTGATCGTCGAATCACCTGTCATCACGGGCTCTGCGCCTGAGACCCATGCCGACTTTAGCTGGACAATTGAACACCGCGACGTAGAAGGAGCTGAAGAACAGGCATGTTATCAATGCCATGGACAGGCTTTTTGCAATAACGGTGTTTGCCACAATCTAAACCACCCACCTGAGATGCTTTTTACCCATGCAGAGGAGTATTACGAGCAGGGGGAGCAGGTGTGTTATACCTGCCACCAAGATATTCTGTGCAGCCGCTGTCATCCAGGCGGCATAGTGAAGAATCCATGAGGTTACTCAAATGAAAATAACCAACTTGATCGATTTACAAGATTCCCGTCAGCTGCGCCGAATGGTATGGCTGGCTTTAGCGGCCGTTCTCATCGTCGCTGCATCCTTCGGTGGGTACTATTACTGGGATCGTTATATTTATCTGGATGATCGCTCACCCTTGGAAATTGGCGTGGAGCACCTGGAAGAAATGGTGCGCCAGAATCCCCAAGACCCCCAGACGCGGGTAGCCCTGGCTCAATATTATTTTGAGAACGGCGTGTACGAAAAGGCGATAGCGCAGTCTGAACAGGTACTGGCTGCCTTTCCCGACAATGACAACGCCCTCTTTGTTTTGGGGATGTCCTACATCCAGTCTGGGCAAACCGAGGCCGCTTTTGAACCGCTGCTGCAATTTGCCGACATTCGGCGGGAGTCGTCTATGCCCCGCACCGATACTGTTCTGGAAACCGCGCTGTATTTCCTTGGTCAAAGCTATGTAGAAACAAACCAGCCAGACAAAGCGGTTGAAGTGCTGACCGAGGCACTGCTCATCAATGCCGCCGATGCCGACGCCATGTACCAGTTAGGTTTGGCCTACACCCTGCAAGGGCAGCATGAAGAGGCCATCGGTCAATACGCAGAAGCGGTGCGTTTTGTCCCTGATTTTATAGAGGCGTATGGGGGCATGATTACCAGCTACAGCGCGTTGGATTGGGTTGATTATGTCGCTTATGCTCGCGGTATGGAGGCTTTTTCCCTGAAGGATTATGAGACAGCCCGTACCCACCTAGATGTGGCGGCAACCAATCTGCCAGAGTTTGCCCCAGCGTTTGTTGGCTTGGGTCTGGTTCAAGAACAGTTGGGCGATTTACAGGGGGCGCAAGCTAACTTTGAGTACGTTTTGGAATTGGACTCGGGCAATTTTATGGCTACTCATGCTCTGGGTCGGGTGCAGTTGAAGCTAGATGAACAGGAATAACAAAATATTGGGATATGTCATGAAAAATGAACTCATAAAACCAACAACAGAAGAAGAACTGCGCGGTACAGGTTTGGCAACTGACGAACGGCCGTTTCAGGCCGCAGTTGGTGTAGATGGTCTATTGCCAGATGATATAGAGGCATTGACACAAGAGGCTGAGGAGGATGAGAAGAGGCGTCGCAAGCTGCTGATACTGCTCATCTTTTTGTTGATGTTGCTGTGTATTTTCTCAACCATTTTTTACCGCTATTTGCAGCAGCCAGCCCCCTTGCCGGAAATGCTATTGCCGTCAACGGTGCATTATCCGCCCCACTATCTATTTTCTATTTATGGTGTGGATAGGCCAGTGGGGGTGACTCTTTCGCCGGAAGGCGACCGCCTTTATGTGGCGGAGACGGGGGGCGAACGCATGATTCGTATATTTGACACGGACGGTACGCCGATAGCTATGTTTGCCCCGCCGCGCACTCGTCCCGGTGAACGCTCTCCTGTCTATCTGGAAACGGATAAAGACGGCCGTATCTTTGTCACCGACCGTTTGCAGCACGCCATTTACGTCTTTGGCAGCGATGGCAGCTACCTAGACATGCTTATTTCGCCCGATTTGAGTTTAAGCAACTATGTAGACAGCCGTGCAGGCGGTCTGCTGTTGGGCAGCAGCTACAACTACAACATCTTTCAGGACAACGTCTATTACCAGCCTTTTGGTCAAGAAGAAACGATGCTGCCCGCCCCAGACACGATGATCAAGTGGGCGCCTCTAGGTATTCATATTGACAAAGAAAACAATCTGTTCGTCACAGATGTAACCGAAGGCAAAAACCGCATTTTGGAATTTTCTTTGCCGGATGAACCCATTCTGGTTTCTTGGGAAGGCATTCAGTTACTCCAATCTGATTTTGGCAAATCTGGTCAGAGCAGGGGGCAGTTCCTTTTTCCCAACGACGTGGCTACCGACTCGCAAGAGCGCGTCTATGTTTCCGATGGCAATAACGGCCGTATCTCCGTTTGGGACAAAGAGAGGAATTTCCTGTTCAACTTTAGCGGTGGCACAACCGAAGGCACATTGAGCTTACCTCGCGGCATCTTCATAGATCACCTCGACCGTCTGTTTGTCGTAGATGCCGTTGGTCAAAATGTCAAAGTTTACGATGTTTCGGGATCCGAACCCGCTTTCCTCTACGCTTTTGGCGATTGGGGCATAGATGATGGTCTGTTCAACTACCCCAACGACATTGTTGTAGATAGAAGCGGGCGATTATACATCGTAGATCGAGAAAATAATCGTATTCAAGTCTGGTCTTATTAGTGTTGTTAGCGGCTGATTGCCAGAGTTGACTGGTCGCTGGTCTCACAGACTAACAAACACCAAAGGAGGTGGCATCTCGGGAAAATAAAAATTGAGACAAACTCGTTTATGGCAACCCCTCTGTGGTTAGCCATAGTCCAAGAAATGTACGCTTGAGCGTACAAAACAAGTGTTAACACTTTTGTTAGGAGGACAACATGAAAAAATTTCTATTAGTATTCGTGCTGACCCTGTTCATGGTCATTGGCACGTACAGCCTGGTTTCAGCTAACGGCGGGCCGCATGGTGGCTACACAGCCACCACCGACGCCTGCGCTGGCTGCCACCGGACGCATACAGCCCCTGGCCCTAGGTTACTCCTGGCCGACAGCACCTATGATTTATGCGTTACCTGTCATGGGTCTGCCGGAGCGGGAGCCAACACAAATGTAGACGACGGTTTTTATCTCTCCAGCCGAGATGATGCGCCTGGAGGAGCAGATGGGAACGTCGGTGCAGGCAACACGCCCGACAACGCACCCTTGCTAGGCGGTGGTTTTCTGAATTATCAAGGAACTGCCGTTACATCTATACATGATGCTGACGGAACCACTGCTGCTGCTTGGGGTAATGACGTTGATCGTGGCGTTACTGCCGATCTCACCGAAGGCAATCTCTCCTGCGCTTCCTGTCATGATCCGCATGGTTCATCCAACTACCGCATTCTCAAAGAAGAAATTAACGGTAACCCAGTTGTGGTACAGCAGGTGGACGAGGGCGCAGCCAAAGATTACGATACCGAGCAGTGGGGCACCGGCATGAGTTCTGTTTGTGCCGCCTGCCACGACGCTTATCATGTAACCACAAGCGGCTCCGGTAGTGACTCTGTATATCTAGCCACCGGCGGCTATACCCATGCAGTTGACATGAACTACAGTTATGGCGGTACCAACACCAACCCTGAATTGGGTTGGACAGACGAGTTTGGCAATGGGCCAAACTACTTGCCATTGGCTGAGAGTGGTATCAACGACAGAGTGGTTTGCTCAACGTGCCACCTGTCACACGGAACGGCCGCTGAAGCAACTGGCTTTGCTGATGGTGCCTACGATCCGCCTTTTGGCACCGTTGGCCCCATCCCCAGTGGTGATAGTGCTTTGCTGCGCCTGGACAACCGTGGCGTTTGCGAAGTTTGCCATCAGAAGTAGTGCGTGAGGGTGGGGAATCCCCTAGTTTAGCTGAGTGGCCTTCCAGAGGATCCCCGCCCCCAACATAGATGATTCTACCTTATTATGTCCACTCTTGACGAACCCGATCATGCTCTTCTCATTCGTAAAAAGATGGGGAGAGCAGTCGGGGGAGGTAAGGAGCTGGAGGCATTATGAAAACGCGCCTGTTACTTGCCATTGTTCTTTTTATGATTTTTTACCTACCCGCCAGCCTGCTTCTGGCTGATAATGGCCCGCATGGTGGCTACACGGCCTCAACTGATGCCTGTGCCGGTTGCCATCGCACGCACACCGCCGCGGCCGCAAGCCTGTTGCTCAGTACGTCACCCAACCTGTGCCTTACCTGTCACGGCAGCAGCACCACTGGGGCCGACACGAACGTAACCGATGGGCTTGATTCCATGAGCCGTCCCTTGCGAGGTGGCGGTTTTGAATGGGTAAGCATGGACCCAGGCACGGTCGGTCGGCAGACTCTCCCCGTCACATCCAACCATACGACCAATGGCGGCTCAAACACAGTTTGGGGTTATGGTCTTATCTCCGCGACGGCCAACCCCGGCTTGGCTGATGTACCTCTGACCTGTACCGACTGCCATAATCCACATGGGAGGGGCGGGGCGGGTGGCGCCGCCACTTACCGCCTCCTCAAGGGGGATAACGTCAGCAACCTGCCTCTTTTTACAAACAATAATGGCACAGTGACTCAGACATCCAGTGTGGATATTCCTGACGAGCCGACAAAGATGTATTATATTTCTGCCGATGGGGATTATTTTGGCAACCATGGTGGCTTCTACAACGGTATGTCTGCCAATGCCGCTATGACCGCCTGGTGCGCGCAGTGCCACACGCGCTACAAAGCGGAAAATACACAGGCCAGCCCTTCGGAATCAGGGCATACTGATTCTGGCGATACGATCTTCGCATTCCGGCACGTCACGAATGTGGAGGATAATCTGGGTTGCGCAAGTTGTCATGCGAGTACGCATGGTAATTTCATGCCCCCTTACCCAGCATGTGTCACCTGCCATATGGCTCACGGTACGGGAGCCAGAATGGGAAACAATTCTGATAATGTCCCCTGGCCTGATGGCACAACGACGCCCGATGCAGATGCCCGCAGTGCATTGCTCCGCCTCGATAATCGCGGCGTGTGCCAGGATTGCCATCAAAAATAAGCGAAAAAGGATGAGACAACAACCTGACGATAAAGAGTTGAGGCTTAAATGAAGACAGGTGTTTTTTTTACGGCCGTTCTCGGCTTACTGCTCCTCTTCTTTATTTCTGGGGCGGTGTGGGCTGACGCCGGGCCGCATGGCGGCTATACGGATACCCCCGACGCCTGCGCCACTTGCCATCGCACCCATACCGCGCCGGGGCCACGTCTGCTTAACTCAGATGCAACGGGGAATGAATTTTGCTACACTTGCCACAACGGCACGGGAGCGTCGGCTACACCCGTCGTTTCCACACACGCCAACACCGATTTTGCCAACAGTGCTGAGGCTGCCTTTAGCTTGGCCTGTACCCAATGTCACGATCCGCACGGGAACGCCAGCGCGTTAGCCATTGTCAGGGAGTATGTCCAAGTACAGGCTGGGGCTTCCCCTGTGACCAGCGGGCCAGTTGTTTTTACAGCGAGGGAGGGCACCAACTCTTTTGACGACGGGGTGAGTCCGCCCAGCAGCCGCATCTGTGTTACTTGCCACGACAATGCAAACAACCCTGGTTTTCCCATGAGCAATCATGTGGGCGGAGCCAATCATGTGGGAGGGGATGATTTCACCTCGCTCGACTGTACGGCGTGCCATACACACAGCCTAGACGCAGATTTGTACACGGAGGATGGCTTTATGCCTTAGGGGCTGTGCATAGGCTGCCATCCAGGTGGGTCGCCCCACCCTAAATGCTGCGTAGGCTACCCTCCCTGCTCCAGCGGTCTTTTCGGCCAACGCGAAATCTTAACTGGCTGCGGTTGGTGTCCTGCCACACCGCTTACCTCAAGGGAAGAATCGTTGGATTTACTGATTTGATTTTAGACGGATGATGTCGCTTTGGGCGAAAAGGTGGCCGACGGCTAGTTGCAATGCTGGGTTGGCGTACAGAGCAGGCGGGACGCTGATGTCGGCCAGATACAGTTCACCAACCTGCGCGGCCACATTGTTTGTCAGCAGGCCTGCTTTGGGCAAGGCCAGGGTCATTGTGGCGGTGGCTTGAATGGCCGGTGTAAAGGCAACGCCGCTGCTTGTGTCTACGCCGGATGGGGTGTCGAGTGCCAAAATAGGCGCATTTTGCTGGTTTGCCCAGCGGATTAGTTCGGCCGCACTGCCGCGTGGTGCGCCGCGCAGGCTGTAGCCAATAATGCCGTCGAGGATAAGGTGGGGGGAAACGGCCGTTTCCCTATATTTGTCCAAATCTTCAACAAAACCAACATTTATCCCCATGCGGCGCACAATATCCAGCTGATGTCTTGGCACAGGGGTGAAATGCGCGTCTGCCTTGGTGATGAACAGTTGAATCTTTGCACCGTAATTGTGTAAGCGATGGGCAGCGACCAACCCGCCACCGCCGTTGCCACCCGTTCCCGCCAGCACAACCACTGTTTTCCCAACAGGATTCCCGTCTAAAAAGCGGTGACGTGCCAAATGTGCCAAATTGCGCCCCGCATTTTCCATCATCTGAATGAGATCGATGTGGAAATCTTCTATCATCGCCCGATCTACTTCAATCATTTGCTGGGTGTCTACAAAAGGAACGTCTTCAGTTGCCCAAGGGAAATTCATCTAAGGTCATTCCAAGAAAATAATTGCCCATTTGTCATTCCCGCGAAGGCGGGAATCCATGCTTTTACAGGGGTGGATTCCTGCCTTCGCAGGAATGACAGTCTAGGTTTTGGGTAATTAAAACTCATGAATGGCCTAATTTATTCATTAAGGCTTACGCAACCTGAGCCTGTCGAAGGCTACGTAAGCCTTATCCTTTGTAACGTTGTTGTACTTCGACAGCGGCGATGTAGCGAACGGCCGTTTGGGCACTTGTCCAGCCAAACCAAGTCATCAACTCATCGACACCGTACCCAATCTGAGCCATTTGCGTCGCGCAAAAATGGCGGCAATCATGCGCCGACAGCTTGCTCAGACCCATTTGTTTACCCAACCAGGCCACCCGCTCACTAATCCGTATCCGATTCATCCCCTTTTGGATGAGTTGACCCCCTTCGCCATTACGCTTTAAGCGCGTTGTGGTCAAAATGAGTGGCCCATCGGGCAGCAGGGCGGGGGGATAATGGTTGTTGAGGTAATTTTTGGCGAGTTCGTGGACAACGGCCGTTAATTGATGTGTCGTCCATTCATGGGTTGTCCCTTTTACCTTTGGTCGAAAAAAGCGAAGCGTGCCGTTGTTCAAGTTCAAATCACTCGCTTTGAGCAACACCAACTCGCTGGCACGTAGCCCATGGTCGAGCAGAAGACAGATCATTAAGGCATCACGCATGGCTTGGGGGGATAGGTTTTTTGGTTGCTTCAAAAGCTGTGCATCAGCTTGGGTAAGGGCAAATGGATGTCGCTTTTTGGTAGAACGGCGATTGACGACGACGCTTTTTCGCTGCCCATCTGGCCTATAGGCGTAGGTTATTTCTTTGATCCGGGTTTGCGGCCGTTTGGCATCCACATTGGCGGCTCCAGCACGAGAAAACCCTTTAACTGATTGGATAAGCAAGCCTTCTTCACGGGGAACAGCGTCTGCTTTGACGGCCATTTGCGTATAGACCTTCACTGTAGAGAGACGAGCGTTGACGCTACTGATAGCGTACCCTTCCTGAAGCTGCCAAGCAATAAACCCCTCGACAAGCCCCCAGGTGACGCCACGCCACGCCTGCGGGTTGGTCTGAAAATCGGCACCATTTTCTGGCATAATGCCAATATCTAGCAAATATTCGGCAAAAAGTTCTAAATCGCGGCTGTGTCGCTTGAGGGTATTGGCAGACTTTTGACTCAGATAGCGGCTAAAGATGGCGTTGCCAGCAGCCTGGTTGGCAATTTGTCCGGCCGTTTGTAGGGATGTGTTGGGAAACGGCCGTAACTCTTTTGTCTCACTTGCTGATGCAATAGCTTTATCCTGCATAGGCAGGATTATACAATAAAATCTATATTTTGTACATATCTATAAAATATGTACGGCTAATTTAAACTCTTTTATCATAGATTGCGCAAAAAAAAAGTTTCGCTAAATTTGCGTAATCTGTGATGATATTCAAAGGCAACTACGGATTTTTGTAAGGAACGGATAAAACCAATCTCCCATATCCGTTCCTTACTCCTGTTCGCTGTTGCCATCTTCGCTGATTTCTTGCAAAAATTTACGTTAACCTATTCCGAATTATTGATGAAAGGCAAGAAAATTTTGTAGACATCCCGCTCAAACGCGCCAATATCATCGTTGCTCCCCTGTGGACGAGCAACGCCGCGCTGGTCGGTGGTGAGCGCCGTGTTGCCAGCGTTAATGGCTGGACTTCCCGAGAGCAGGGCATGGGTAAAGGTAGGGCCGCCATTGTCTTGCAGGGGGCCAAGCAACGGAGCAGTATTAGAGCCATTCAAAATGCCGCCACCGTCGTTGTTGGCTGAATTGCCGCTGAAGGTGCTATTCGTGACGGTGGTTGTGCCAGAGTTATTGTAAATGCCGCCGCCATTGTTGGCTGAATTGCTGCTGAGGGTGCTGTTGGTGACGGTCAATATGCCGCTGTTGTAAATGCCACCGCCGTTGCTTGGTGTATTACCGTCAAAAATAGTGATGTTTTGCATGGTGACGGTGGTATTGGTGGCGATTTCAAATCTCTGCGGTAAATTTATAACGTTTTCGCCAAATCGATAAAGAATTGGATTGACTCGGGGTTACGCATGGCACCAAGATTGGTCGCTTTTTCTACGGGATGCCCCAAGAGGATGCGGCGCACCGGAATTTCCAGCTTTTTGCCGCTGAGAGTGTACGGTATTTCTGCCACTTGGTAAATAGCGTCTGGGACGTGGCGCGGGGAGAGGGTTGTTCGCAGGGCGTGGTTGATGGTTTGGCGCAACCCGTCGTCCAG
>UOEU01000566.1_pt1 | contig 19289 bp, 12 predicted proteins | sample 1989311 | NCBI WGS metagenome assembly UOEU01 (sample SAMEA4712195, study PRJEB27164) | hydrothermal vent metagenome | biome: marine basaltic hydrothermal vent biome; feature: marine hydrothermal vent; material: mineral | place: Pacific Ocean | collected 2011-06-14/2011-07-23 | depth 1719 m | reverse complement strand
TGTGATGCGGATGCCGTAGCTCAACTTTTATAAAAATAAAGTAGCTGTACGGGCGATTTTCTTAGCAAATAACGAATCACCCCTAAACTGTCATTCTGAGTGAAACGAAGAATCCCTAAAACCTTTAACTGTCCTAAAGTTTGCCCAATGTTCATCCTTTAATCTCCGAATCATATTTACTTTAGAGGGATGCTTCACTCCGTTCAGCATGACGGGTTTATAATTACAAAATAAAAAGGCCTGACTTCGCAGAATGGAAGTCAGGCTTTTTTTATTCCTACTCGCAAATCCAACCTTCGCTGGAGCGGCTCCAAGAAACAATCTCTTCTGGGCGGAAGAAGCGGTTTGCTTCTTTGACGCCATTTTCTGGGCTGTCTGAACCATGAACCAAATTACGGCCGATTTCCATGCCAAAGTCCCCACGAATGCTGCCGGGGGTGGCTTCTACTGGCTTGGTGCTGCCGATGGTGGCGCGGGCAGCGGCGATGGCATCGTTGCCTTCCCAAACCATTGCCAGCACGGGGCCAGATGTGATGTAGCTGACGAGGTCATTGAAAAACGGCCGTTCCCGATGTACGGCGTAATGTTGATTGGCTAATTCATTAGACATTTGCAGGAATTTCATGCCGATTAGTTTGAGACCGCGTCGCTCAAATCGGTGGACAATTTCACCCATCAGACCGCGCTGTACGCCATCTGGCTTTACTAAAATCAATGTACGTTCCATTTAGATTACCTCTATTTTTTTGACGTAAAAAGAGGCAGCTAAGTTTAAGTAGCTGCCTCTTCAAGTTTGCATTTTAACTATCTAGCTTAATTGTCACTCAAGTCGCGTAAAATCGCAAATGGCAACGTGTAATTTTATGGTGATATTGCTTTCTTGATCAAATGAGATTGGGTCTGAACCAAACAGACTGAATAGAGGGTTAGTTGATGTTTATTATAATACGAGGCCATTTCATCCCAAAAATCTCCCCTCCTTGCTATAATCCTTTCTGTAAACGAGTGATAGCGAGGAAATTATGAAGATTGAAGCTGCAACGCTCCCCGACGAACGGGGGAAGTTTGGCCCTTACGGCGGCCAATTTGTGCCGGAAACCCTTATGCCTGCTCTGGATGAGCTGATTCGTGTCTACGACGAAGCGCGTCAGGATGCGGAATTTACGGCCGAACTTAATCATCTGCTCAAGAGCTATGTGGGACGGCCCTCTCCCATCAGCCACGCTAAAAGATTGTCTGCCAGCCTGGGCGGTGCTCAAATTGTCTTCAAACGAGAAGATTTGAACCACACCGGTGCGCATAAAATCAACAACGCCCTGGGGCAGGCATTATTAGCCAAGCGGATGGGCAAGCAGCGCATTGTCGCTGAGACGGGGGCGGGGCAGCATGGGGTTGGCACGGCCACGGCGTGCGCTCTGCTGGGGCTAGAGTGCATCGTCTACATGGGCAGCGTCGATATTGCTCGTCAGCAGCCCAACGTCTACCGCATGAAGCTGTTGGGAGCCAAAGTTGTCCCCGTAGAAAGCGGCAGCAAGACGCTCAAAGATGCGATCAATGAAGCGATTCGTGACTGGGTAACCAACGTGGCAACGACCCATTACCTGCTTGGCTCTGTCTTGGGACCGCACCCCTACCCGATGATGGTGCGTGACTTTCAAAGCGTGATTGGTTTTGAGGCACGGGAGCAGATGTTGGGGGAATACGGCCGTTTGCCAGACACAATCATCGCCTGCGTAGGCGGCGGCAGCAACGCCATGGGCATCTTCCACGCCTTCCGCGACGATGAAAATGTTGCTTTCATTGGCGTAGAGGCAGGGGGCGAAGGGATTGTTGGTGGCAAGCACGCCGCCCGCTTTGCCGACATGGCTATTTCCCGAGTGGGCGTACTGCACGGCACAAAGAGCTTTGTGATGCAAACGGCCGATGGGCAAATCATGGAGACGCACAGCATTAGTGCTGGGCTAGATTACCCCAGCGTGGGACCAGAACATGCCCTGCTGCGCGACCAGGAACGGGCGGGCTACACCTACGCCACCGATGCCGAAGCGTTGGCCGCTTTCCAAACGTTATGTAAAACAGAAGGGATCATTCCTGCACTGGAATCAAGCCACGCCGTGGCCGAAGCGATCAAACAGGCTCCCAAAATGCGCCCTGACCAAATTATTCTGGTCAATTTAAGCGGCCGTGGGGACAAAGATTTGAATACGGTGATGGCGGCGTTGGATTTGTAGAGGTGGGAAAAAGGACACAGAGTTTCGCAGAGATTTTGAGGCACACAGAGTTTTTTGCAGGCGTAACGGCCGTTTCCGACACGCCTGCAACATTACCCGCAACGGGAATTTCTGCTTCTGAAACGGTATAGCTTTGGCTAGACTCTGAAGCAACTGCCTTAAAAACGAGCCAAACCGTCTTAAAACCACCCGCATAAGAAGTATCTTCCCCTTTGTATCTTAGCTGAAACTTAATATCACAATAATCCCACTTATTCTTGTGTTCATTCATAATGAGACTCTACTGAAAAAAGCCTATTGAGGGCAAAAGTTCAACTTTTCGTCTCGATAGGAATTTCTCCTTTAGGGGCAAAAGTTGAACTTTTTTCAGTGGACTCATAATGACTCTCCGTACACTAACTTATTTGTAAGCCACTATCAACAGTATAATAAAATTTAGGGACGAACACAATTATATTACAATGTAGTTATGCAGCGTGAATTCAGGTTTAATCATATTGGCAATGCAAGGCTTGGTTTGCAAACTGATCCTAATGTTGATCTTGCACAACTTATTGCAACTTTAGAGGCAAAGATGGCTCTTTAGGAACTCAGGGGGAGTGGAGGCTTTAGCCGGAACATGTGCCGCGAGACCCGGCTGAAGCCTCTACTCCTAATCCAGATATGGGGTTCACCCCATGATATTCCAAAGAGCCATACTTATTTATTTTTCCGAAACTGCCTAACGCCATGATGTGCAGCCTGAAAAGTCACTTGTTTAGCTGTTGAATCGTTAAGCAGCTGTGGGAATTTTATGAATCTGGTTGGTTCTGCCGCTTTGTGCGGATAGAATAGAAGCGTTATGGATCAACCTGATATTCTTTTTATTGTTTTGGACACGCAGCGGGCTGACCGTTTGGGCTGCTACGGACACCAGAAGGCAATTACCCCCAATTTAGATAAGTTTGCCGCCGCCGGAGTTCTTTTTGAACAGGCATTGTCTCCTGCGCAATGGACGATTCCCAGCCATGCTTCGATGTTTACTGGCCTTTACCCGACGGCGCATCAGGTGACGCAATCGTCGCAGAGCCTTTCTGCGGAACGGCCGCATTTGGCCGAGGTGCTGCGAGATGTAGGCTACCAAACCGTTGCCTTTTGCAACAATCCGCTGGTGGGCATTCTCAACAATGGCTTTAAGCGTGGCTTCCAGACGTTTTACAACTATGGAGGGGCGTTCCCCAGTATGCCTAGCGATTCTACCAGCTTGCCCCGCCCGCTGCGCCGATTGGTAGAAAGCTACACGCAGTTTTTGCGGCGCATTTCTTACCCCATCCAAAACTTTTTTGGTCAATCCGATCTTGCCTTTCGCCTTTCGTTGAATGCGTGGTTTACGCCCATTTGGTCACGAGTCGCCAATTTTAAGGGGCAAAATGAGCGATCCGTGCGGGATTTGACCCACTTTTTGGAAGAAAGAGAGGAGAAGGATGGAGAACGGCCGTTATTCCTTTTTCTCAACCTGATGGAAACCCATCTACCATTTACTCCTCCGGCAGAATATATTGATAAACTGGCTCCCTACTTACGCAACAGCCAGGAAGCGCGCACCATTATGCGCCGCTGGAACCGTGAAGCGTACCGTTGGGCAGCCCCGCTTGCAGAGCCTTTGGGTGAGTTAGAAGCGCGGGTGTTGAGCGATTTGTACGACGCTGAAGTTGCCTACCAAGATGCTTATTTGGGGCAATTGTTAGATTTATTGAGCAGTCGTGCCAATGCAGAAAATACGCTGACCATCATTGTTGCTGACCATGGGGACGGCTTGGGTGAGCATGGCTACATGGGCCACGCTTTTGTCGCCTACCAAGAGCTGCTGCACGTTCCCTTGCTGATGCAGTGGCCGCGCCAATTTGCCGAACCAGCCCGTATTCAAACCCCTGTGAGTACGCGGCGCGTCTTCCACACGATGCTGGATGCGGCAGGGCGCTTGCCCCAATCTGCCACAGCGTTAGACCCCGTGCAAATTCATGGGCTGACGCTGACGCACACCGTTGCGGGGCGTGACCCAGAGCGGGGGATTGTTTACAGTGAGGTGTATCCGCCGCTGACGTTTGTGAAGGCAATTGAAAAGCGGCAGCCGCAGCTGCTGGAAGATTTCCGCTGCTTGGCTGTGCGCCGTTCTGTTGTGCAGCAGGTAGGTGGTGAAGGGGATGCGGCTACGCCCCACAAACTGATCCAAGTTGATGAGAAATTAGACGAATTTTTTAATTTAGGCGATGATCCGTTAGAATCAGAGAACCTGCTGGCAAAACGGCCGTCTCTTGTTGAACCGATGCACAAAGAGATGAAGCGAATAGAAACGGCCGTTGGGCAGCAAAAAACGCAGGTAAAGGCTGGCAGCCAAATCGAAATTGATGAGAATATGACCCAGCGCCTACGCGCATTAGGATATATTGATTAAAAAGTAGGCCTGACAGGTTTGAAAAACCTGTCAGGTCTTGATAAAAACGACGAACCTAACATGAAAAAGAGAGGAAAAGATGTTTGATGGCATAATTATTGATCGGATCGCATTTGAAATTCCAATACCCCAATTTCTGCAGAACTGGCTTCCCAGCCTAGGTACAAGCCTGCCCATTTTTTGGTACGGCATCGTCATTGTTATTGGCATTGCTCTGGGTGCTTGGGTAGCTGCGCGAGAATTACAAAAGCGAGAATTGGGCATCAAAGCGATTGATGAATTTTACAATGGCTTGATCTTGGTCGTTTTTTCTGGCTATATTTTTGCCCGCCTCACCTACGTCATTTTAGACGTGATTGATGGGGGAATATACAATTCGCTGGGAGAGGTACTTAACTTTCGTGCTGGCGGGGTGAATATTTTGGGTGGTTTTGTCGGTGCCGTTGCGATTGCTTCCTTTTATGTCGCTTGGCGGCGGCTCAAATTTTGGCATTATGCCGACGTGGCCGGTTTAGCGTTGCTGCTGGCGCAAGCAATTGGCCGCTGGGGAAACTTCATCAATCAAGAGCTTTATGGGCAACCCACAACGGCATCTTGGGGCATTTTGATTGAACCTCAATTCCGCATGGCCCAGTACAGCGATTTGTCCGTCTATCCGGCCGATACAACCCGTTTCCATCCCACCTTTTTGTATGAATCGATTGCTCTTTTTGTGGGTTTTTTACTGTTGATGTGGCTAAACGGCCGTTTCCGTGACAAATGGGAACCAGGCACACTTTTCGCTATTTTCCTCATTTGGTGGGGCGGCAATCGTACTTGGATTGAATTTTTCCGACCGGATCAAACAACCATCGGCAACTCCTTCATCACCTACTCCATGTTGACCGCTTTCTTGATTGCCTTGGCTGGAATTTGGCTTATGCTTTCCAAAATGGATCGCTTGCCCAAACAAGTCACACCCAAACGTCGTCGCCCAGTAAAACCGAAGCCACGCAGGAATTAACCGAAGCCACGCAGGAATTAAAGGATGGTGGTCGCCAAGACCGAAACAGTTCAAAATATTGGCATGGTTCGTTACTTCGATAAACTCAGCACAGGTTTTCGCGCATCAACCTTTACAATTTTATGTCATGCTGAGGTCCTCCGAAGCATCCCTTTAACTTGAAATCGCCAAGGTCACAGGGATTCTTCGCTCCGCTCAGGCTTGTGCTGAGTCTGCCAAAGTAATGACGGTTTTGGAGCGGAATTTGTAAAGAGCGTTTTTACTTTTATGAACCATGTCAAAATATTGGACATTTGCAACCGAGTTTGTTCATAGCGTCACCCATCGTGACCCTGTGCAGCAAACTCGGTTTTTATTTACCTGAAGGAGACAACACGCACCTCAACGCACCGCGAAGAATGAAAATCGTACCTGTTCAGGTACTTCCTTGAGAGTGTCACTACAGTGTGCAATCTTTAGAGGGATTTCTCGCCAAAAGCGGCTCGAAATGACAATTGTGAGTGATTTGCTAGATTTTTTCCGTTCAAGCTAACCTTACTTGTCATTTCGAGGTCCTCCGAGAAATCCCTCTAAGCTTAATTAATCGCAAACTCTGCGGTTTTTCTTGCCGCAAAGGGATTCTTCGGAAGACCTCAGAATGACAGCTAAAGTAGTTATTTACAGGGGAAACAACACGCGCCGCAGCGCACTACCAAGAATGAAAACAGAACGCTGATTTGCAAGATCAGAAAGATCAGAAAGATCAGAAAGATCATGGTAATCTGCGTCCTATTTACAGAGGAGCAGAAATAACGATGGAAATTGCTGAAAAAGTAGGGAGCTTGGCATTGACGTTTGACGATGTCTTACTCAGCCCCGGGTATTCTGAAGTGCTGCCAGCCAATGTGGATTTGAAAACGCGGCTGGCTGGTAACTTAACCCTCAATATTCCGCTCCTTTCGGCGGCGATGGATACCGTGACCGAGGCGCGGCTGGCAATTGGGCTGGCTCGACTGGGTGGCATTGGCGTTATTCACCGCAATTTGTCACCAGAGGAGCAAGCGGAAGAGGTTGACAAGGTCAAACGGTCAGAAGCGGGCATGATTGTAGACCCCGTGACCCTGCGTGCTGACAACACCTTGGCGGATGCCGAAGCGTTGATGAGCCGCTACCACATCTCTGGCGTGCCGATTACCGATGAGGCGGGTGTGCTGGTGGGCATCCTTACCAATCGAGATACCCGCTTTGTGGAGCCGGGGCCGCAGCCCGTGTCTGATTTTATGACCAGCGATGGCCTGATCACGGCGCAAGTTGGCACGACATTGGAGGAAGCGAAAGAGATTTTGCACCGCCATCGTATTGAAAAGCTGCTGCTGGTGGATGATGAAGGGTATTTGAAAGGTTTGATTACGGTGAAAGATATTCAGAAGAAGCTGAATTACCCGATGCAGGCCTCAGATGAAAACGGCCGTTTGCTTTGTGCCGCTGCCGTTGGGGTCGGGGAATCAGGCCTGTTTCGTTTAGAGTTGTTGGTAAAAGCAGGCGTTGATGTGGCTGTGATTGATACGGCTCACGGTCATTCTGCTCTGGTCTTGCAAACCATCCGCGAAGCCAAAAACAGGTATCCGCAGCTGCCCATTATTGCGGGCAACGCCGCCACCGCCGAAGGGGTGCGTGATTTAGTCAAAGCCGGAGCCGATGCGGTTAAGATTGGCATTGGGGCTGGCTCCATTTGTACGACACGCATTGTCTCAGGTGCGGGGATGCCCCAGCTAACGGCCGTTCTGCAATGTGCTGCCGAATGCCACAAACAAAACGTCCCCTGCATCGCCGACGGCGGCATTAAATACAGCGGCGACATTGTCAAAGCAATGGCTGCTGGCGCCGACGCCATCATGCTTGGCTCCATGCTGGCGGGGCTGGAAGAAAGCCCCGGTGACATTATCTTGTATGAAGGACGACGCTACAAAGTGTATCGCGGCATGGGCAGCCTGGGTGCTATGCAGGGGCACGGCGCAGACCGCTACGGCAGCGGCGTGTCCAGCGGCCACGCCGTCCGTGCCGAGCGCGACAAGCTCGTGCCGGAAGGGGTTGAAGGGCAAGTGCCGTATCGTGGCAAGCTGAGTGATGTGACTTATCAAATGATGGGTGGCTTGCGCTCTGGCATGGGGTATGTCGGGGCGGCAAACTTGGCAGAACTGCACCAAAAAGCCCATTTTGTCCGGATCACCAACGCCGGACTGCTGGAAAGCCATCCGCACGGCATTCTGGTTACTAAAGAAGCACCCAACTACCAAGTGAGGCGGTAGCTACGAGACCTGTCAGGTTTTTAAAAACCTGACAGGTCTAACGAATCATGACATTTACACACGACAGCTTCATCTCCCCTTTCAGTTGGCGTTATGGCAGCGACGAGATGCGCCAAATTTGGTCAGAAAGACACAAGCGGCGGCTGATGCGCCGCGTTTGGGTCGCGTTGGCGACGGCGCAGCAGCAGGCGGGGCTGGTGACAGAAGCGCAGGTGGCCGATTTACAAGCCCATGCCGACCGGATAGACATTGACCGCGCTTTAGAAATTGAAAAGGAGACGCGCCACGACGTGATGGCCGAAATCCGCACCTTTGCCGAACAGTGCAAAGTAGGGGGCGGCATTATCCATTGGGGGGCGACCAGTGCCGATATTACGGACAATGTAGATGTGCTGCGCCTGCGGGAAGCGGCCGTTTTGCTGCAAGATCAGCTCAAAATAGTGCTCACCCATCTGGCAGAACGTATTGAGGAAACGGCCGCTTTGCCCACCATGGCTCACACTCACATCCAGCCCGCCGAACCGACCACCCTCGGCTACCGCTTTGCCGTTTACGCCCAAGATTTGCTGGAAGATTACAAAAGTCTCCAATCTCTCACCGCTAATCTCCGTGGTAAAGGACTCAAAGGCGCGGTCGGCACCCAAGCCGCTTACGCTGAACTGCTGCGCGACGCGCCGATGGATGCGGAAAAAATGGAAGCGGTGGCGATGGCCCAGCTTGAGCTGCCCTATTTTTCCATTGCGACGCAAACCTACACGCGGCAGCAAGATTTGCGGGTGCAGCAGGTTTTGGCAGGCATTGCCGCTTCGCTGCACAAATTTGCCCTCGATTTTCGTGTGTTGCAGTCGCCGCCGTTTGGCGAATGGGCGGAGCCGTTTGGCAAAAAGCAGGTTGGCTCTTCAGCAATGCCTTTCAAGCGCAATCCGATCAATGCAGAGAACATTTGCTCGTTGGCGCGGTACGTAGCGGGGCTGCCTGCGGTGGCCTGGGACAATGCCAGCCAAGCGATTTTGGAGCGCAGCTTGGATGATTCGGCCAATCGGCGCATTTTTCAGGCGGAAGGCTTTTTGGCAACGGATGAACTGCTGCGCCGCGCCACCCGTTTGGTGGCGGGGATGGTGATTGATGAGCAGGCGATTGCCCGCAATATGGCAACGTATGGCCCGTTTGCAGCCACGGAGCGTGTTTTGATGGCTCTGGTCGCCGCAGGCGCGAGTCGGCAGGCGGGACATGAGTGGATTCGGGAGGCAAGCCTGCAAGCCTGGGCAACGCTGCGCGAAGGTGAGGCGAATCCTTTGCTCGATTTGTTGTTGGCTGATGGGCGAATCGGCCGTTTTTTGGCACCTGAGCAAATTAAGGAATTGATGGGGGGAGGGGGGTATGTGGGAACGGCCGTTATTCGCGCTCGCGCCTTTGCCCAAACCGTGAGAACCAGCCTGGGAGGTGAATAATGACCCTGCAAATTGAAGGGGTATAATCATATTGAAACAGTATAACTAAAATGAGATGAGTGCTGGAATACAATTTTATGACAACCGACATTACCTTCATTACCAACGAAGAAAATCAAACGTTAAAAGAGAGATTCAACGTCTTGATCAAATATGCCCACTTCTTTGATGTTTTGGTGGGGTATTTTTACACCAGCGGCTTTTCTGCCATTTATAAAGCATTAGAAAACAGTGAAAAAATCAGAATTCTCATTGGAATCAGCACCAATAGACAGACATACGATCTGATCACCCATTCGCAAAAAGCAGAACAACTTGAGCTGATTTTCTCCCATGCCGAAGCAAAAAATGCGTTTGCCGCCCAAGTTGAAACAGAATTAGCAGAATCGGAAGACAACCACAGCGTCGAGCGTGGCGTTCTGAAATTTATTGAATGGATTCGCTGCGGCAAGCTGGAAATCAAAGTTTATCCCTCGCAAAAAATCCATGCCAAGCTGTACATCATGACCTTCCACGAGGACGATCGGGACGACGGCCGTGTTATCACCGGCTCCAGCAATTTGACCCAATCGGGTCTGGTGGACAACCTTGAATTTAATGTCGAACTCAAAAACCCGGCCGATTACCACTTTGCCAAAGATAAATTTGAACAGCTTTGGGCGGATGCGGCCGATATTAGCGAGAAGTATATCGAAACGATTCAAACCAAAACGTGGCTCAATCAAGCCATCACCCCCTACCATCTCTATCTGAAATTCCTGTACGAATATTTCAAAGATGAACTGAGCCAAAGTGAAGAAATCTTTGCCAGCTACCTGCCCGAAAACTTTATGAAACTGGAATATCAAGAACAGGCGGTGTTGAATGCTAAGAAGATTTTAGAAGAGTATGGCGGCGTTTTTGTTTCTGACGTGGTTGGCTTGGGCAAAACCTATATCGCTACCTTGTTAGCTGGTCAACTAGACGGCCGTACCCTGGTCATTGCCCCGCCCGCCCTCATTGATAAAGATAACCCCGGCTCCTGGACAAACGCCTTTTCCGATTTTCGCATCGCCGCCGATCATCAATCGGTGGGCAAATTGGACAGCATCTTGCGTCAAGGCGTAGAAAAATATAGCAACATCATCATTGACGAAGCCCATCGCTTTCGCACCGAAACCAATATAACCTATGAAAAGCTGGCCGAGATATGCCGCGGCAAGCGCATCATTTTGGTCACGGCCACGCCGTACAACAACGCCCCCCAGGATATTCTCAGCCAGCTCAAGCTCTTTCAAAGCGAACGTCGCAGCACCATTCCTAATCTGCCCGATTTGAAAACTTTTTTTGGCAGCTTACAGAAAAACTTGAAAGGGCTAGACCGCCAGCAAGACAGGGAAGAATATCTGCGCGTCGTCAAACAAAATGCCCGCCAAATCAGGGAAAAAGTTCTTAAGTATTTGATGGTGCGCCGCACCCGAACCGAGATTGTTAAATACTTTGCCCAAGATTTAGCCTCACAAGGGTTAAAATTCCCCGAAGTCGCCAACCCCAAACCCTTTTTCTATGAACTGAACGACCAGGAAGATCGCATCTTTAACAGAACGATTGAATTGCTCTCCCAAGCATTCACCTATGCCCGCTACACGCCCCTGAAACCCGAATATTTTCGCGGCAAGACAGACCATGCCACACAGCTTTCGCAAATAAATATGGGCAAGTTTATGAAAATCTTGCTGGTCAAACGGTTGGAGAGCAGCTTTTTTGCCTTCAAAAATTCGATAAATCGCTTCATCCACTCTTACGAACTGTTCATCGCCGAATTTGAGAAAGGCAATCTCTACATCAGCAAAAAATATATCCACAAAATCTTCGATCTACTGGAAAATGATGATGACGAGACCATCGAACGGCTGGTGCAAGAGGGCAAAGCGGATCGCTACAGCCGAGATTTGTTCAATGATAATTTTCTCGATGACCTGAAAAGCGATCTCGCTATTCTACAGCGCATTAAAGAGATGTGGGCGCAGGTGAAGCGCGACCCGAAATTGCTTACGCTGTTGGATCGTCTGGCTACCAATCCCTTGCTCAATCAAAACAAGCTGATTATTTTTACAGAATCGAAGGAAACGGCCGAATACCTGACCCAGGCCATCAACAAAGCATTCCCCAAGCAAGCGCTCGGCTTTAGCGGCGGCTCCAGCGAGCGAACGCGCCAAATGGTCATCCAAAATTTTGACGCCAAAGCGCGCACCCAAAAAGATGATTACCGCATCCTGATTTCCACCGAAGTGCTTTCTGAAGGGGTCAATTTGCATCGCGCCAACGTCGTCATCAACTACGACATCCCCTGGAACCCGACGCGCATGATGCAGCGGGTAGGGCGCATCAACCGCGTAGACACCACCTTTGACACCATCTACACCTTTAACTTTTTCCCCACCCGCCAAGCCAACGATGAGCTTAAATTAAAGGAAGCGGCCGTTGCCAAAATCAGCGCCTTTCTCACTTTACTGGGCGGCGACGCCGAACTGCTGACCGAAGGGGAACCGATTGGCTCGCATGAACTCTTTGACCGCCTCTCTTCCAAAGAGAGTGTCGTCGGCGAAGAGGAAGCGGTGAGCGAGTTAAAGTATTTGACCCTGATCAAAGCGATTCGGGACAACGATCCCGACTTGTTTGCTACGATTAAACGGCTGCCTCGCAAATCACGCTCTGGCAAAATAGAACCAACCCATGCTGCTTCATTGATCACCTATTTCCGTAAAGGCAAGGTGCAAAAATTCTTTATCGCTGCGCCGGAAGAAGAAAATGCGGAGTTGGACTTTTTAACGGCCGCCGAATTGCTAGAAAGTGAGGAACCTGAGAAAAAACAACAACTTCCCGCAACCTTTTTTGAGCTGTTGGATCGCAACAAAGCCGCCTTCATTGAAGCGACGACGGCGGAGCTGATTGCCCCGCCAACGCGCGGCGGCCGTGATGCGATGGCGCAAATTTTGAAAAAACTACGCATCACCTTCAAAAACAGGCAGCCGCTCACTGATACGCAAGAAGAATATGTCAATAAGGTGTTGGCGCGGCTGGCAGATGGCAGTTTGCCCAAGCAAACGGCCAAAACGGTCAATAAAGCGTTAAGCACCCTCACGTTGGCGCAGATCAGCAGCCCGCTGTATGTGGTCGCCCTGTTGCAGGTGCATGTTCCGGCGGGATTGCTGGCAAGCCATTACGCCGAACAAAATCCGCGCTCGAAAGGCAAGCGGGAAGTTATTTTGAGTATGTATTTGGCAGGAGATTGAGACCAAGAAGTTGAACTTCTGATGGGATACGGAAAAACAAGATGGACAAACAACAAGCCAGCAACCATATACGCGACACCTTTGAAGCCCCTTTTGAGAAAAGAAAATTTGTTCCTTTTGTTAAGAATCTGCTCAACCAAATTGAGGGCGCTCCTTTTGTTTATCGGGGCGGCACGATTCCCAAAGCGTATCGCCAATACATCAGCACATTGGAACGCATCGGTAAATATTCGGATGGCGAACAGCATCTGGACATTCTCATCGTGCGGCTGAAGCGGGAAACGTCGCTGGAGCGGGCGCGCACGATGCAGCGCAACTTTATCGCCTGGTATCTCAACGGCAGTCGCGGCGGCGTACAAAAAGATGTTGCATTGGTCGCTTTTGTCTCCCCGTCCAGCGCAGATTGGCGTTTTTCGTTGGTCAAAATGGCGTACCGCTTTGAAGAATTAGATGGCAAGGTGAAGGTTAAGGAGGAGTTTACCCCCGCCCGCCGTTTCTCTTTTTTGGTGGGCGAAAATGAGAACAGCCACACCGCCCAAAGCCGATTAGTTCCGATTCTTATTGATGATGAAAACAACCCCACCTTTGCTGAATTAGAAGAGGCGTTCAATATTGAGAAGGTTTCGGCCGAATTTTTCCAAGAGTACCGCCGCCTGTTTATCTGGACAAAAGAGGAACTGGACGCGGCGCTTGAGCGGGATGTTGCGCTAAAGGGTGAGTTTGAGCAAAAAGGGATCAATACGGTTGATTTCGGTAAAAAGCTGATGGGGCAAATTGTGTTTCTCTATTATTTGCAAAAGAAGGGCTGGTTTGGCGTGCCCATCAAGGGCAAATGGGGAGACGGCTCGAAAAGGTTTTTACGCGAGCTTTTTGCCCAAAAACATGGCGATTACAACAATTTTTTCAACGATATTTTAGAACATCTTTTTTATGATGCCTTGCGTAATGATCGCAGCCATGATGACCATTATTACGGCCGTTTCAACTGTAAAATCCCCTTCCTCAACGGCGGTCTCTTCGACCCCATGGGGGATTACAACTGGGTCACAAGCGACATTCTCTTGCCCAATACTCTCTTTTCCAACCAGACCCAGACCAAAGCGGGCGATACGGGCGACGGCATTTTAGATGTCTTTGACCGCTTTAACTTTACCGTGTGGGAAGAGGAACCGCTGGAAAAAGAGGTCGCCGTTGACCCCGAAATGTTAGGCAAGGTGTTCGAGAATCTGCTAGAAGTGCGCGACCGCAAATCGAAAGGGGCGTTTTATACGCCGCGCGAGATTGTCCATTATATGTGTCAGGAGAGCTTGATTAACTACTTGGACACAGCCACGCAGACCCTAAGGGTTTCCGAAACCCTTAGGGTCTCCCGCGACGACATCGCCGTGCTGGTGCGCCAGGGGGCGTTGGCCTTGCAGCATGACGCGGCCAAAGAGGCGGGGCTGAAGCGCAAGGAGTATGTTTTGCCCAAAACTGTGCGCCAACAGGCGGCCGTTCTCGACACTGCCTTGAAAAATATCAAAATATGCGACCCGGCCATTGGCTCTGGGGCGTTCCCGGTGGGGATGCTGCATGAGATTGTGCAGGCGCGGCGGGCGTTGGGGACGTATTTGCAAAAGTCCGACTTTTCGCAAAAGTCGGACTTTTTACGCACGCCGTACCAGCTAAAGCGGCACGCCATTCAGGAGAGCATTTACGGGGTGGATATTGACCCCGGGGCGGTGGATATTGCCAAGCTGCGCCTGTGGCTGTCGCTGGTGGTGGATGAGGAGGAGATTGAAAATATACGGCCGTTACCCAATCTGGATTATAAAATTATGTGCGGGAATAGTTTGATAGAACTCATTTCCCCTGAATTTTTAACCATAACATCCAATCAAGAAAGAAGCGGGTTGATTGCTACTTTGAAAGAAGCGAAAAGCAAGCTTTTCAATCTGACCAATCCCACCCAAAAAAGGGAAACAAGAGATGAAATTGAGCGCCTGATCCAGCAGTTGTTTGTAAATTATAAAGAGACGCGGATTATAACGCTGCAAGAGAAGTTGGATGGTCTGACGCGACGGGGGCTGTTTGCCGATGCCAAACTAAAACGGGCTGACCTGAAAAAACAACGAATGCTGACGGCCGAGATTAACGAACTTAAAAACTTGCAGTTGCCCGCTGCCGCCGAACATTTTGAGTGGCGCATCAACTTTTCAGAAGTTTTTCAAGCGCAAGGCGGCTTTGATGTGGTCATTGGCAATCCGCCCTATGTGCGTCATGAGCGCATTAAGGAGCAAAAACCAGCTCTGCAAAAAATGCACCCCGCCGTTTATCAAGGCACGGCCGATTTATACGTCTACTTTTATGGTCAGGGGATAAACATCTTGCATAAAGATGGTTTTCTGGCTTTCATTACGGGCAACAAATTTATGCGGGCGGGGTATGGTAAGAAATTACGCCAATTTTTAGCCACAAAAACCACGCCCCAAATTTTGATTGATTTTGGTGATTTACCCGTCTTCGATGCCACTGCTTACCCTTGCATTGTGGTCACGAAAAATGCGCCTGCGCCTGCTGACAACATTGTGTCGGCGTTGACTGTGCAAACCGTCCCCCAAATTGAACAAATCACTCATGTCATGGCGCAACAAGCGTGGCCGATGCCCCAGCAAAAAGCGTTAACGGTCGCTGGCTGGCGACTGGAACCACCGCAAGTGTTGAACCTGTTGGACAAATTGCGTGATGCGGGTACGCCTTTGGGTGAGTATGTCAACGGCCGTTTCTACTACGGCATAAAAACTGGCTACAACAAAGCCTTCGTCATCGACCGCGCCACCCGCGACCGCCTCATTGCCGAACACGCATCTTCGGCCGAAATTATCAAACCCTTTTTGCGAGGCAAGGATGTGAAGCGATGGCAAGTAACATTTGCAGAGCAATATTTGATTAAAATTGAATCTTCTCAGAATGCACAACACCCCTGGTCTGGCAAAACAAACCAAGCGGCAGAAAAAATCTTTGCCCAAACGTACCCCGCCATACACGCCCATTTTCAGCAATATCAACAACAGTTAATTAAACGTTACGATCAAGGCAACTATTTTTGGGAGTTAAGAGCCTGTACCTACTGGCAAGAATTTGAACAGCCAAAAATCATTTATCCAGATATAGCCAAAAGAAACGAGTTTGCTTTTGACAATGATGCTTATTATTTGGTCAACACTTTGTATTTGATGCCGACTAACAAAATGTGGCTACTCGGAATACTAAATAGTAAAATAACCTTCTGGTTTTACACAAAAATCAGCACCCAAATCAGAGGCGGGTTTGTTCGGTTCATCGCACAATATGTTTCCCAAATCCCAATTCCTGCTCCCTCGTCACCCAATCTCATCGAACCTCTCGTCACCCGCATCCTCGCCGCCAAAAAGGCCAACCCCGCCGCCAATGTCGCCGCGCTGGAAGCGGAGATTGACCAGCTTGTCTACCAACTGTACGGTCTGTCGGCGGCCGAAATTGTACTAATCGAGGCGCAAGTTAACACGACATAAGGACAACCTACGTCTGCGCAAGGACAATGGTAAATAAATCATGCGAAAGTCACAACGTGCCTTGTACGATCTTTTTGTAGAAGCTGAAAAAAATACGAGAGAAGTATCGAGAGATGATATTTTGACTGCTACAAAATGGAAAGGACAAACTATCGATACATACCTTGCTAAAGGCCAATTATCTGATTATTTGGCTGAGGTTAGACCGGGTATTTTTGAAGTGTCTAAGGTTTCACACCTAACGGCTGAAGAATTTGCCAGAAGATTTTCACAGAGCAAACATCGTCGAGGGTTGGGCCATAACTTTAAGTCCAGGCTGGCAAAGGCACTTGTCCGAAAGTCGAAAGACAACATGATGCTTGCTCTTGAATTGTACAATCGCCCCTCACTTGAAAATCGACTTGATGGGTTTGTGTTGTTATTTTGTACATCTTGGGAGCAACTATTGAAAGCCGAGTTGATTGAACGCGATGGCAAGGAAAGCATCTATAGAAAATCGTCTAGGCAAACCAAAATACGAGAGACAGTATCATTACGAAAATGTCTGGAAAGAATTTTTCCAGCAAATGACAAACGCCGCAAGAATCTTGAGAGGATCACCGATTTTCGCGATCAGGCTGTTCACCTCTTAATGCCGGAAACTCAAGGTGTCCTTAGCCGTCTTTTTCAAGCAGGCGCATTAAATTATGTCGAAAAGTTTGAGGACTTGACAGAGCAAAGGTTTCTCGAACTTAACGCCACAGGTCTTCTTACGCTCGTAGGAGAATTGAGAACCCCTACTGTCGCTATGCTAAAAAGTGCTTATGGGGAAATAGGCAAAGAAATATTCGACTTAATCAAAACAACTCAAGATGAAATAATGCAAGAGAGCGATTGGAGATTTGCAGTTCCTATAGATGTTAAGGTTGTCTTTGCTCGTAAGGGACAGGGTGATGAACTCAAATTAGTCGCAAATACAGACGAGGGGCTTGAAGGACTTCGCCGAGCTATTATTGTAAACAAACCAGTAGACCACAACAGAACACACCCATACAAAGCCAGCGATTTAATCACAGAGATCAATCGTAAACTTGAAGAAATGTACGATGTCCAAAAACTTGAACAGATTTTGCCTGCAAGAGATAAAAAGACAGGAAAACCTGCGTTCAACTCATACTGTTTGCAAGCCATATTGTTCAAGTTGAAATGGAGAAAAGCAAATAATGAATTTCATTATGCCAGCACAAATCCAGTGTATCACAAATATTCTGATCAGGCAGTCACAATAATTATTAAGAAAATTACTTCACACCCCCAATATCTTTCCAAAGCGAGAAGTGATTATTCAGAATCAAGAAGGAGACGCTGACAGCGACCAGAAACTGAGGCGTAAATAAAAAGGTAACTGATGACCAAACCAAACAACCTCAACAGTAAAATTGTTTTCTACCGTAGCGCAGAAGTTCAATCTTAAAGATTGGACCATTCTCGAAGAAATCGAGCAGCTTGTGACCCAACTGTACGGTCTGTCGGCGGCCGAAATCGCCATTGTAGAAGGGACAGCAAATGAGTGATTCCAAACCACCCCGCGCAGGGGAAATCATTTTTTACACCACGCCGCAGGGCGTCGCCCGCATAGAGGTTTTTTTTCAGGACGAAACCTTTTGGTTGAGCCAAAAACGCATGGCGGAGATGTTTGCCGTTGATGTACGCACCATTAGCGAACATTTACAAAATATCTTCAAAAGCGGTGAACTGGTTGAAAAATCAGTTGTCCGGATTTTCCGGATAACTGCCGCCGACGGTAAAAAATACCTGACCAATTTTTACAATCTCGACGCCATCATCTCTGTTGGCTACCGTGTCAACAGTCATCAGGCCACCCAATTTCGTATCTGGGCCACGCAAACCTTGCGCGAGTTTATCATCAAAGGGTTTGTTCTGGATGACGAACGCTTGAAACAAGGCTCCCGCTTCGGCAAAGATTATTTTGACGAACTGCTGGAACGCATTCGGGAAATCCGCGCTAGCGAACGCCGCTTCTACCTGAAAATCACCGATATTTACGAACAGTGCAGCATTGATTACCGCAAAAACGCGGTGACAACGCGCACATTTTTCAAAACGGTGCAAAACAAACTGCATTGGGCCATTACGGGGCAAACGGCCGCCGAACTGATCACCGCCCGCTCTGACGATACAAAACCACATATGGGCTTAACCACCTGGAAAAATGCGCCCGACGGCAAAGTTATCAAATCTGATGTGACCACCGCCAAGAATTATCTGGTAGAGAAGGAGATTAAGGAATTAGAGCGTATTGTGTCCATGTATCTGGATTATGCCGAGAATCAGGCGGCGCGTCAGATTCCCATGAAGATGATGGATTGGGTGGAAAAGCTGGACGCTTTCTTGCATTTTAACGAATATGACGTGCTGACCAATGTGGGAAAAGTGTCGCATGAGGTAGCGAAACGGCTGGCGCATGAGCGGTATCAGCGATTTCGCGTCACCCAGGACCAAACCTTTGTCAGCGATTTTGAGCGTGAAGTGAAACGGTTGCGTGAAAAGAATGAGTAACACAAACAACCCCATCAGTGAAATCATCTTCTACCAGACAGAAGATGGGCAAACCAAAGTGGAAGTGCGTCTGGAAGATGAAACGGTGTGGTTGACCCAGCAGCAGTTGGCAAGATTGTTGCAAACCAGCAAGCAAAATATCGGGCAACATCTCAAAAACATTTTTGCCGAAGATGAATTGGATGAAATTTCAGTTGTAAAGAAATTCTTTACAACTGCCGCCGACGGCAAAAAGTATCAAACCAACTTTTACAATCTCGACGCGATTATTTCTGTTGGCTATCGCGTTAAATCCCATGTTGCCACCCGCTTTCGCCAATGGGCTACCCGTCATCTGCGTGAATACATCATCAAAGGGTTTGTACTGGATGATGAACGCTTGAAACAGGCAGGAACGGGCAACTATTTTGACGAACTGCTGGCGCGTATCCGCGATATTCGCTCATCAGAAAAGATGTTTTGGCGCAAGGCATTAGGCGCAATCCGAAAAATAATTAGGGTGAAATTATATTATT
>UOEU01000614.1_pt1 | contig 19609 bp, 6 predicted proteins | sample 1989311 | NCBI WGS metagenome assembly UOEU01 (sample SAMEA4712195, study PRJEB27164) | hydrothermal vent metagenome | biome: marine basaltic hydrothermal vent biome; feature: marine hydrothermal vent; material: mineral | place: Pacific Ocean | collected 2011-06-14/2011-07-23 | depth 1719 m | reverse complement strand
CCAGACACAATCGTTGGCGTTTTCATGGAGCGTTCCATCGAAATGGTGGTCGCATTACTCGGCATTCACAAAGCGGGCGGTGCTTACCTGCCGCTCGACCCCACCTATCCCAAAGATCGCATCGCCTTTATGGTTGAAGATACCGCCACCCCCGTGCTGCTCACCCAAAAGCGGCTCATCGCCAGCCTGCCGCCCCATCAGGCGCAAGTTGTTCGCCTTGATGCCGACTGGGAGCTGATTGCTGAACAAAGCGGCGAAAACGTTTTCAGCGGCGTTGAATCCAGCAACTTAGCCTACGTCATCTACACGTCCGGCTCAACCGGTAAGCCTAAAGGGGTGATGGTTGAGCATCGCAACGCCATCAACTTTTTTGTTGGAATGGATGAACGTCTGTCGCTTGATGTCCCAGGAACGTGGCTGGCTGTTACCAGTCTCTCTTTTGATATTTCCGTTCTGGAACTGTTCTGGACGCTGGCTCGTGGCTTTAAGCTGGTTATTTTTGACGACAAGACGCGGGAAGATACTGTAGCCGTTCCCCAAAGCTCCCACGCCGACAAGCCTATCGACTTCAGCCTCTTCTACTTTTCCAGCGATGAAAGCGAAGAAGGGGTGACAAACAAGTACCACCTGCTGCTGGAAGGGGCGAAATTTGGCGACAAGCATGGCTTTTCGGCCGTTTGGACGCCAGAACGCCACTTCCACGCCTTTGGCGGTCTCTACCCCAATCCTTCTGTGACGGGTGCAGCCATTGCCGCCATTACGGAAAATGTGCAGATTCGTTCTGGCAGCTGTGTGCTGCCGCTGCACAGCCCCATCCGCGTCGCAGAAGAGTGGTCAGTGGTAGACAATATTTCAAACGGCCGTGTCGGTCTTTCCATTGCCGCTGGCTGGCAGCCCAACGACTTTGTTTTGCGCCCCGGCAACTACGCCGAACGCAAAGAGATTATGTTCCGCGACGTTGAAGTTATCAAAGAGCTGTGGCGGGGTGGCTCCATCACCATGACCAATGATTTGGGAAAAGAGGTTGAAGTCAAAACCTTGCCCCATCCCGTGCAAAAAGAGCTGCCCATTTGGGTAACGGCCGCTGGCAACCCAGAGACATTCCGTATGGCGGGGGAACAAGGGTTTAACATCCTCACCCATCTGCTGGGGCAAAGCGTTGAAGAGCTAGCTGAAAAAGTGCGCGTTTACCGCGAAGGGTGGGCGCAGGGCGGTCATGCTGGCAAAGGCATCGTTTCACTTATGCTGCACACATTCATTGGCGACGATATAGACGAAGTGCGCGAAACTGTACGCGAACCGATGAAGCAGTACCTTAGCAGCGCCATGAATTTGGTGCGTGCCGCCGCCTGGCATTTCCCAACCTTCAAAGAAAAGGCAGAAGCAACGGGCAAAAGCCCGTTTGAGGTTTTTGATGAGGAAGAGCTGACGCCAGAAGATGTCGATGCTTTGCTTGACTTTGCTTTTGAGCGGTATTTTGAGAACAGCGGCCTTTTTGGTACGCCTCGCTCCGCTTTGCAGATGGTTAATAAGTTGAAAGCGATTGATGTGGATGATATTGGCTGCCTAATTGATTTTGGCGTCCCTTCGACATTGGCGTTGCAGCATCTGAACCATCTCAATGAGCTAAAGAAATTGGCTAAACCGAAGGTTGCCACAGAAGATTTCTCTATTCCAGCACAAATCGAACGGCATGGTGTGACCCATTTCCAATGCACCCCCTCGATGGCAAGTATGCTGCTGCTGGATGAACGGACAACGGCCGCTTTAGGCCAAGTCCAAACGGTGATGATTGGTGGTGAAGCGTTCCCCACCGCTCTGGCACAACAGCTTAAACAAATTGTGTCAGGCAAGCTCATCAATATGTATGGCCCAACAGAAACCACCATTTGGTCTACTACACATGAGGTGATGGTTGATGAAACGGCCGTTTCCATCGGCAAACCCGTCGCCAACACCCAAATTTACATTCTTGACAAAGCAATGCAGCCCGTCCCCATCGGCGTAGCGGGCGATTTATACATTAGCGGCGATGGCGTCGTGCGCGGCTACCACAATCGGCCAGAACTGACTGCCGAACGATTTGTTGATTTACGATTTAATCGTAAATCCAAAATCGTCAATCGTAAATCCTACAAGACTGGCGACCTCGCCCGCTACCGTCCTGACGGCAACATAGAGTTCCTTGGTCGTGCAGACTTCCAGGTGAAGCTGCGCGGCTATCGCATAGAAATGGGCGAGATTGAAGCATTGCTTACTGCCCATGACTCCGTGCGCGAAGCGGTTGTTACCGTTCGAGAAGACAGTCCCGGCGACAAGCGGCTGGTTGCTTACGTCATTATGCAGACGGGGCAAAAGTTGGATACGGCCGTTCTCAAAGAAGCGTTACGCGCCGACCTGCCGGAATTTATGGTGCCTGCCACCTACGTTCCTCTCAGCAGCTTCCCGCTGACCCCCAACAAAAAGACAGACCGCAAAGCGTTGCCCGCGCCGGATCAGGTGCTGGTTGAAGCCCAAACCGTTTACGTGCCACCAACAAACGATTTGGAACAAAAGATTGCCGAAATTTGGCAAAATCTGCTCAACGTGCCGCAGGTGGGCCTCAACGACAACTTCTTCGACCTGGGCGGCCATTCGTTGCTAACGGTGCAGGCCCATCGCCAGCTAAAAGAAGTGGTGGACAAGCCACTCTCCATCACCGATATGTTCCGCTTCCCCACCGTTCGCTCTCTAGTAGATTATTTGAATCAGGATAGTAATGGGAATGGGTCGCAAACGGCCGTTGAGCAAAGCGCAGACCGCGCCGCCAGCCGTCGTGAAAAAATGATGCAGCGTCGCAACCGCCGCCAGCACACACGCTAAGTAGGGCGATTTTCGATTTCTGATTGACGATTTACGATTTAATCGTCAATCAAAAATCGTAAATCGTAAATCGTAAATAAAAATATGAGTAATCAAGACATTTTAGACGCTTTAGAAGGGACAGAAATTGCCGTTGTGGGCATGGCTGGCCGTTATCCAGGTGCACAGGACATAGAAACGTTTTGGCGCAACTTACGTGACGGCGTTGAATCAGTCACCTTTTACAGCGATGAAGAGCTACGTGCCGCAGACGTACACGAATCCCTCCTGAGTCATCCCAACTACATTAAATCGGGTGCGCCGCTGGACGACATGGAAAAGTTCGACGCCAGCTTTTTTGGCTTTGGCCCCCGCGACGCCGCCATCATGGATCCGCAGCACCGCAACTTTTTAGAAATATCTTGGGCGGCCCTCGAACATGCAGGGTACGATGCCGAACGATTTGACGGGGCCATTGGCGTCTTTGGCGGCTCCGGCCACAACGCCTACATGCCCTACAACCTGCTCACCAATCCAGAACTGGTTGCTTCTGTTGGTTTTTTCCTGCTGCGCCACACCGGAAACGACAAAGATTTCCTCACCACCCGCGTCTCTTATCTGATGAATTTGCGCGGCCCCAGCGTCAATGTACAAACCGCTTGCTCTACTTCGCTCGTTGCCATCCATATGGCTGCCCAAAGCTTGCTCAGTGGCGAATGTGACATCGCTTTGGCAGGGGGCGTGACCATCGAGATGCCCCATCGCCAAGGATATATTTACCAAGATGGGGAAATTCTTTCCTCTGACGGCCACTGTCGCGCTTTTGATGCTGATTCTGACGGTACTATTTTTGGCAGCGGCGTGGGCGTAGTGACGCTGCGCCGTCTCGCCGATGCCATTGAAGATGGGGACACCATCCATGCGGTGATTAAGGGATCGGCCATCAATAATGATGGTTCTGGCAAGGTCAACTATTTAGCTCCCAGCGTTGATGGGCAGGCAGGGGCGATTGCCGAAGCGATTGCTTTAGCCAACATCGATGCCGACACAATTGATTATGTGGAGGCACACGGCACAGGCACGCGCATTGGCGACCCTATTGAGGTGACGGCTTTGACGCAAGCATTTCGCCAAAGCACCGATAAGACCCAGTTTTGCGGCTTGGGGACGGTCAAAACAAATATTGGTCATTTGGATACGGCCGCTGGCGTGGCTGCCTTTACCAAGGTGGTGCAGGCACTTAAAAATAAGCAGATTCCGGCTACTCTTAACTACCAAAGCCCCAACCCGATGCTGGAATTAGAAAATGGCCCATTTTTTGTCAACGACAAGCTGCGCGATTGGCCTCGAAACGGCTCGCCGCGTCGCGCAGGTGTTAGCTCGCTGGGGGTTGGAGGGACTAACGCCCACATCGTGCTGGAAGAGGCACCGGAATTAGAGCCTTCTAGCGCATCGCGGGCGTGGCAGCTTTTGCAGCTATCGGCCAAGACGGGTGCTGCTTTGGATGCTGCCAGCCAAAAGTTGGCGACTTTTTTGCAGGAAAACCCAGACGTATTGCTGGCTGATGTGGCCTACACGCTACAGGTTGGTCGCCAACCGATGGCGCAACGACGCATTGTGGCGGTGCGGGACGCGGCGGATGCTGTTGAGGCATTGGCAAGCGGCAATCGCAAGCGGCTGGTGACACAGCAGGCAGGGGATGCGGCCCCCAGTGTGGTCTTTATGTTCCCCGGCGGTGGGGCGCAGTACCCGAACATGGGGCGGGATTTGTATGAAGCGGAGCCAGTTTACCGCCAAGCGATTGATGAGAGCTTGTCGTTGTTACGGCCGTTCCTCTCTACCGATCTACGCCAACTTATCTTCCCTGAAGTTGAAAATGTTGAACAAGCGGCCGAAGCATTAAAACGGCCGTCTCTGAACCTGCCCGCTATCTTTATGACAGAATATGCCTTGGCACAGCTGTGGCTTTCCTGGGGCATCGCGCCAGCCGCCATGACGGGGCACAGCATGGGCGAATACACCGCCGCCTGTTTGGCAGGCGTACTGTCGCTTAAAGATGCGCTCTTCATCGTCACCCTGCGCGGCAAGCTGTTTGAAACGCTGCCCGAAGGGGGCATGGTTAGCGTACCAATGACCGAAGCTGATTTGCAGCCTTATTTAACGGATGGTCTTTCCATTGCCGTCATCAACAATCCAGAACTGTGTGTCGTTTCTGGCGAAGTGGCTGCCATCGAAAAGCTGGAAGCGGTGCTGGCTGAAAAAGAGGTCGAGTACCGTCGGGTACGCATCAACGTCGCCGCCCATTCACCGATGCTTGACCCCATTTTGGACGAATTTGGCCGTGAACTGGCAAAAATCCAGTTCAACCCACCAGCCATGCCCTTTATTTCTAACGTGACGGGCAAATGGATCACGGCAGAAGAAGCCACCGATCCGCAATATTGGGTGCGCCATTTGCGCCACACGGTACGCTTTGCCGATGGCTTGAGCACGCTCATGCAGGAGCCAAACAGGCTCTTTTTGGAAGTTGGCCCTGGGCAAACCTTAAATGCGCTGGTGCGAATGCACCCCGATAAAGAAAAAACGCATACGGCCGTTGCCTCCCTGCGCCATCGCAAAGAGGAGCTGTCTGATCTGCAATTTGCCCTTACCAGTTTGGGGCGGCTCTGGCTGGCAGGCGTGATGCCCGACTGGGCTGCGTTTTATGGGGATGAAGTTCGTTACCGCCTGCCGCTGCCAACCTATCCTTTTGAGCGACAGCGTTACTGGATCGATCCCGGCACAACGTTGTTTAATGGTGCAGAAGCGACTGAAACGGTGCTGGCTAAGATGCCAGAGCTGGCAAATTGGTTTTACAAGCGCAGTTGGCAACTTACCGACATGCCAACGGCCGTTGTCGTTGAACCCCTCACTTGGCTGCTCTTCAAAGACAAATTAGGCGTTGGCGAGGCACTCCAGCAGCAGTTGCGTGGCTCTGGGCACACGGTAATTTCGGTGACGGTTGGGGAACAGTTCCGCCAGCTTGGCGAATTTGCTTATGAGGTCAATCCTCGCGCCCGCATTGATTATGATACGCTGGTTGAAGAGTTGACGGGTCGTTCTTTGCTGCCGCAGCGGCTGGCCCATTTATGGACGCTGAATCATTCCGAGAAAGATGAAACCCCGATGCAGGCGTATTACAAAAACCAAGATTTGGGCTTCTTTAGCCTCTTTTTCTTAGCGCAAGCGTTGGGTGAGGAGGGCTTGCCTAGCACGTTGGACATTACGGCCGTCAGTAACGGCACGCAGCGCGTCGATGATGAAGCGGTTCCTTACCCCGACAAAGCAACCCTGCTGGGGCCGATTAAAGTGATGCCCCGCGAATTCCCTGGGGTAAGCTGTCGCCTGATTGATTTGCCATTGCCAGTGCAAACAAATGGACAGTTGGCGCAAGATTTAGCCAGCTTGCTCAAGCAAGATTTACTTGCTGCGCCAGAAAATGGACTGTTTGCTTACCGAAACGGCCGTCGCTGGCAGCAAACATTTGAGGCCGCACCCCAGCCGGAAGGCAGCTTAGATGATTCACGTATCAAGCAAGGTGGTGTCACAATTATTACGGGTGGCATGGGCGGCATTGGTCTGGTGATGGCCGAGCATTTGGCTGAAACAGCCCAAGCAAAGCTGGTGCTTTTGAGCCGATCCGGCTTGCCCAAGCGAGAAATGTGGCCCGACTGGGTGAAAAACCACAGTGCCCACGATAGAACCAGCCGCCGTATTCAAAAAATTCAGGCGTTGGAAGAAACTGGGGCAGAAGTGCTGGTCATTCAGGCTGATATTACCAATCGAGAGCAGGTGAAGCAGGCGGTGGCCCAGGCCAAAAAGCGATTTGGAGCTATCGACGGCGTGATTCATGCGGCTGGTGTGCTGGACGATAATTTGATTCAGCTTAAAACGGCACAGGAAGCGGGTCGGGTGCTGGCGCCGAAGGCGCGTGGTGCGCTGCTGCTGGATGAATATTTGGCTGATGAACCGCTCGATTTCTTTGTGCTGTTTTCCTCTACCAGTACGGAAATTGGGGCGGCGGGGCAGGTGGATTATGTGGCCGCCAATGCCTTTTTGAACGCTTTTGCGGAGAGCAAAACGGCCGTTTCAAACACCTTTACCGTTGCCGTTAATTGGGGCGTGTGGCAGGAAGTGGGGATGGCGGTGGATACGGCCGTTCGCTTGGGCATGGTGGATGACAGTGAGCCTATTGGTACAGATGTACCCCATCCACTGTTGGACAAAATTATTGTTGAAACTGAGAATGAGATCGTTTACACGACTGATTACCGTATTGACACCCACTGGATTTTGGATCAGCATCGCATTAAAGATGGTGAGGCGCTTATCCCTGGCACTGGCTATTTGGAAATTGCTAAAGCAGCAATGGAAAAAGGAATGCCAAATGGGCCGATTGAGATTCAAGACCTGTTCTTTTTAGCTCCGCTAGAAGTTCACGAGGATGAGTCCCGTGAAGTGCGGGTGTCGTTAGAGAAAAATGGGATGGGGTACGGATTTAGCGTGACCAGCCGCACGGAGGAATACAGTTGGCAGGAGCATGTGCGAGGGAAGGTGCTTAACGGCCGTTCTGCCGACCACCCTCCACAAAATATTCAGGAAATTGCTGCCCGCTGTACCGTGCGTGAGCTTAACTTTGGCCTGATGGAGCAAGAAACGAAGCAAGAAGCGTATCTTGATTTTGGCCCACGCTGGAAGAATTTGCGCCAAGTTTGCTACGGCGAAAATGAAGTACTTGCCATGCTAGAGTTGCCAGAGCAGTTTAGTGACGATTTGGACAGCTTTACGCTGCACCCTGCGCTGATGGATTTGGCGACGAGTGCCGGATTGCCGCTTGTGGAAGGGTATGAGACGAGTAAAGATTTTTACGTGCCGCTTTCTTACAAAAAGGTGCAGGTGCATGGTCGCCTGCCGCGCCGCATTTACAGCCACGTGCGCCATAACAAAGACGGCCGTAATCATCAAGAAGTGCCTGCCTTTGACGTAACGATTATGGATGAAAACGGCCGTTCCTTGGTAGAAATTAATGAATTTATGCTCAAGCGGGTCAGCTACGAGACGATGATTGGCGGTGGCAAGAAAAACGGTGCTGGGAAAACGGCCGTTGCCCATGACAGCGAACCCACCCTGCTTCAGCTTGCCCTAACAGACGGCATTGCACCTTCTGAAGGGATGGAAGCGTTACGCCGCATTTTGAGCAACCCTGTACCGCCACAAATGATTGTCACCTCCCTAGATTTGCACGGATTGGTTGCCCAGGCAGACAGCGAACAGGCTGCTGATGATGAGAGTGGCGGACTAAAATTGTCCCGCCCTGAACTGCAAACCAGCTATGAAGCTCCCCGAAATGACTTGGAGAAAAATCTAGCTAAATTTTGGGAAGAACTATTGGGAATCACCGATATTGGTATTGATGACGACTTCTTTGAGCTGGGCGGTCATTCGCTCATTGCCGTGCGCCTCTTTTCTAAAATCAAAAAAATGTACGCCGTCGATCTTTCTTTAGCAACTCTGTTTGAAGCCCCAACCATTGGGGAATGTGCCGAACTATTGCAGGAAGATTATGATGTGCCCGCTGAGGTTACCCAAGAAACTGATCAGCCTAAAGTGAAAAAGCGGCGTCGTGCTTCTGGTGAATGGTCGCCGCTGGTTGCCATTCAGCCGAAAGGAAGTAAAACGCCGTTCTTTTGCGTGCATGGTGGCTTTGGCAATGTGCTTAACTTTTATGATCTCACCCGCTATTTGGGGCCAGATCAGCCATTTTATGGGCTGCAGGCGCGTGGTGTTGATGGGAAACGGCCGCCTTTCGGTACGTTGGAAGAGATGGCGGCTGAATATGTGAAGCAGATTCGCACGGTGCAGCCGGAAGGGCCTTATATGATGGGTGGCTTTTCTATGGGGGGTGAAGTGGCTTATGAGATGGCGCAGCAGCTTCAGGCAGCAGGACAAAAGGTCGTTTTGGTTGCCTTGTTGGACACTCATAACCCTGAATATGCACGTCGGCGCAACAATATCTTGCGGCAATCTGAAGGGCCAGAAAGTGAAACGGCCGTTACCGGCGTCGAACTCTCTGAGTCTGGCGGTGGTTTGAAGAATAAGCTGAGAATGATAAAACGCTGGGCATTTTTCCGCTATCGGTTTGCCCGAATGGATACAGAAAAACATTTGCTTTACTGGCGTTGTCGCAGCTATTTACGCTCTGGGAAAACGTTGCCACAGACGCTCATTTCACCTTTCTTGTGGAAATCTCACATTGATTTGGTATATGGGTATGGTCTAAAATCATACCCAGGTCGGGTGACGCTCTTCCGAGCCAGCGAGACAGAAGTGAGTAACCCAAATGGCGAGGGAATTGGTTGGGCACCGTTCGCCCAAGCTGGTTTGGACGTGAAAATTGTGCACGGAACGCACAACATTGTAAAAGAACCTTATGTGGCGGAATTGGCACGTTTGCTTAAGCTAAGTATTGACAAAGCGATACAAAATAGTGGATAAGCAAAGCGAACAAGCATATACAATTGTGATGAACCACGAGGAACAATATTCAATTTGGCCTGCGGGGCGAACAATTCCCAAAGGGTGGCAAGAAACTGGGGAAAATGGGTCAAAGGAGGCATGTTTGGCAACCATCAATGAGGTATGGACAGACATGCGACCCTTGAGCTTGCGAAAGCAACAAATGTAACAGTCGGGTTAGAGGTTAATAATAAGGAGAGGAAATTACTTTGCTGCCATCATTGGGAGTAATCACCTTTTGGGCTTCGATGGGTGGGTTGCAACAAACAGGAATTAAATAGACAGAATGAGTTCTCTTTTGCAAATACGTTTTGAAAGGCAGGCTTCGCAGACGCCCGAAGGTGTGGCGCTGGTTGCTAATGGACAATGCTTGACATTTGCTGAGCTTAACGGCCGTTCCAACCAATTGGCTTATTTATTACAGCGGCAAGGGGTTGGGGTTGAATCAATTGTGGCTGTTTTTCTGGAGCGATCCGCAGAGATGGTTGTTGCTCTGCTTGCGGTGCTTAAAGCTGGCGCGGCTTATTTGCCAATTGACCCCAATTACCCAGCCGAGCGAATTGAACTGATACTTACGGATGCAGAAACGGCCGTTTGTCTCACTCACTCTAGCTTAAATCACAAGCTTCCCGCTGCCATCCAGGAAAAGGCGATCTGCATTGACCAGTCCGACGGCATTTTGTCCTTGCTTCCGACGCTAAATTTGGAAACGGCCGTGCAGTCAGACAATTTAGCTTACATCATTTATACCTCTGGCTCTACTGGCAAACCCAAAGGCGTCATGATTACCCACGGCGGGCTGGCTAACTATTTGGATTGGGCTTTAGACAGCTATCCAGTGCAGGCAGGTGGCGCACCCGTCCACTCCTCAATTAGTTTTGATCTGACTGTGACCAGCCTCTTTTTGCCGTTGATAGCTGGGCAGTCGGTACAAATATTGCCAGAAGGGGATGGCGGCATTTTGTTGGCAGAGGCGTTAACCGAGCATGGGAAATTTGGCCTGGTAAAAATAACGCCTGCTCATTTGCAATTGCTCAATCAGATGGTGCCTGCGGAGAAAGCGGCCGTTGCCACACGCTCATTTGTCATTGGCGGAGAGCAGCTAACGGCCGAACAGCTTGCTTTTTGGCAAACACATGCCCCCAACACGCGCTTGTTTAATGAATATGGCCCCACAGAAACGGTTGTCGGCTGCTGCGTTTACGAGGTGCTGCCGCAAGATGAGTTGAATGGGGCCGTGCCAATCGGCCAGCCCATTGCCAATACGCAGCTTTATGTGCTGGATGAAAAGATGGCACGTCTGCCTGCAGGGGAGGTGGGTGAACTGTACATTGGGGGGCAGGGTGTGGCGCGTGGCTATTTGAAGCGGCCGTCTCTCACCGCCGAAAAATTTGTCCCCGACCCATTTGGTAAAATTCCTGGCGCACGCCTTTATCGCACGGGAGACTTGGTGCGAATGTGTGCCGACGGCAACCTAGAATTTTTGGGTCGCATGGATCACCAGGTCAAAATTCGTGGGTATCGCATTGAGCTGGGGGAAATTGAGGCGGTGTTGGGACAGCATGAAAATGTGCGGGAAACGGCCGTTATTGTTCAGAAATTGCCCAACAGCAAACGGCTGGTCGCTTACCTAGTTGCCAAGCAGACGCCTGCGCCCACACCTGCCGATTTGCACGCTTTTCTAGCTAAAATCTTGCCCAACTATATGATTCCCCCTCTTTTTGTTGTGCTGGAAAGGATGCCGCTCACGATCAATGGCAAGATTGATCGCGACAAATTGCCCATGCCAGACAATGTGCGTCCCGATTTGCCCCAACCTTACACCCCGCCGCGCACGGCGACCGAGGAAATATTGGCCCAAATTTGGGCAGATGTGCTTGGTTTTTCACCTATTGGCATTCATGACAGCTTTTTTGAGCTGGGTGGTGACTCCATTCGCAGTATTCAACTGTTGGCGCAGGCCAGGGAGGCTGGACTGGACTTTTCCTTACTAACGTTGTTTAACCAGCAGACGATTGCAGCATTGGCAGGCGTGGTTGAATTGCAGGAAACGGCCGTTGCTCCAACATCCTTGGCTCCCACACAAACCGCACCATTTAGCCTCATCTTTACCACAGACCGGGCCAAGCTGCCCCCTACAATCGAAGATGCCTATCCATTAAGCAAACTTCAGGCGGGGATGTTGTTTCATACCGAGCTGGATGCAGGAACGGCCGTTTACCACAATGTCACTAGTTGGCACATTCAGGCTCCGTTTGATGGGGAGAAGTTGGAAGCGGCCGTGCAGCAGTTGGCTCAAGCACATGCTGTATTACGAACCAGTTTTGACCTTAACCGCTACAGTGAACTGCTCCAGATCGTTTGGCCCCATATCCGAATTCCAGTGCAGCTAAGCGATTTGCGCCAGTTGGATGCCGAGGCGCAGGAAGTTGAAATCGGCCGTTGGCTAAACCTATCCATTGCCAATAAATTTGACTGGACTGCGCTGCCGCTGTTGCGCTTCCACTTTTTGCAGCGTAGTGACAGCACCATGCAAATGATCATGGCTGGGCATCACGCCATTTTGGATGGCTGGAGCGTGGCTTCGTTGTTAACGAAACTGTTTCAAAATTATTGTGCATTGCTAAATGGGCAGCCTGTGGAACCTGTTGAAACAATGCCATACCGTGAATTTGTGGCGGCTGAGCAGGCGATTTTGGTCTCAGCAGAGGCACATGCGTTTTGGCAAGGTGCGCTGGCGGAAAGCAGCGTCAGCACAGTGCCGCGCTTGCCGCAGCCTGTTATTTGTGATGATTTGATGGAAACGGCCGTCCACCAAACCATCATTCCCTCGGAGCAAGTAACCAAATTGAAACAGGTTGCTCAACAAGCTGGCGTGCCGCTCAAAAGCGTGCTGCTGGCGGCGCACCTTAAAGTGCTGGGCTTTGTCAGTGGACAAAATGATGTTTTGGCGGGGCTAGTGATGAACGGCCGTCCCGAGCAAAGCGGCAGTGACCGCGCTCTGGGACTGTTTCTCAACACCGTTCCCTTCCGCCAAAAGCTGGCAGCGGGTAGCTGGGTTGACCTTATTCAGCAAACCTTTGCTACCGAAAAGAGACTGCTGCCCCATCGCCGCTTCCCTCTGGCCGAAATTCAGCAAATAATGGGCGGCCAGCCGCTGTTTGAGGTGCCATTCAACTACCTTCACTATCACATTTTTGATTCTTTGAATGGCGAGATTACCATTTTAGACCAACAATTTTTTGGTCATACCAGTTTCCCTCTGGCGGTGGAAGCTGAATTGAACAGCGTCGATGGCACGTTAGCTTTGCGTTTAGAATACAAGCCTGCCGAGTTTGGCGCGACGCAAATCGGGTTGTTGGCTGGCTATTTTGAGCGCACATTGGCGGTAATGGTTGCCAATCCAGAGGCATCTCATAAACAATTTTCACCGTTGAGCGTGGCGGAGCGACAGCAGCTACTGTTTGATTGGAATGCAACGGAAACGGCGTTGCCTGATTTGTTGATTCATGAATGGGTGGCGCAAGTAGCAAGGGAGATGCCGAGGAAAACGGCCGTTTCCTACCAAGATCAGCAATTAACTTACGCCCAACTCAACCAAAAAGCGAACCAGTTGGCTCATTATTTGCGTGCCAACGGCGTTGGCCCAGAAACATTGGTGGCAGTTTATCTCAATCGATCCCCAGAAATGGTCATTGCTGCTCTGGGTGTGCTCAAAGCTGGTGGCGCCTATCTGCCGCTCGACCCCACCTATCCTGCTGAACGGCTCCGTTTTATGTTGCAAGATGCGAACGCGAGCTTTGTATTAACGATTGACGATTTGCGATTAGCGATTGACGATTTACGATTTACGGGCGAAGCGTCGCACAGCGACATTGAATCTCCAGCCTCTAATCTCGTTTGTTTGGACAGTGATTGGCTTGACATTGCCATGTGCAGTGGGCAGAACCCGACCGGTGGCGTAACTGCCGATAATGCCGCTTATATTATTTATACTTCTGGCTCGACGGGGCGACCAAAGGGAGTGGTTGTCACCCATCGTGGTATTCCCAACATGGCACAGGCGCAGCATAAAGCGTTTGCCATTGGCCCAGGCAGCCGCGTGCTGCAATTTGCCGCTTTTGGCTTTGATGCTTCTGTTTCAGAAATATTTGTCACGCTGACGGCGGGGGCAACGCTTGTTTTGGCGTCGGCGGAAGCGATGTTGCCGGGGCCAGATTTAGCACATTTGGTGCAGACGGAGAGGGTAACGGCCGTTACCTTACCTCCTTCTGCCTTGTCAATATTATCTCCAGATGATTTTTCTAGTCTGCAAACCGTGGTGGCTGCCGGGGAAGCGTGTTCTGCCGAGGTTGTAAAACGTTGGTCGGTTGGTCGGCGTTTTGTTAATGGATATGGCCCTACCGAAGTGACCGTTTGTGCGACAACGGCCGTTCTCACCCCAGCTAATGGGAAGCCCCATATCGGCCGTCCCATCGACAATGTGCAGCTGCTCATCTTGAACGCCGATCAGCAATCGGTGCCTGTTGGCACAGTGGGCGAACTTTACATTGGGGGCATTGGTGTGGCTCGTGGCTATCTCAATCGGCCAGAACTGACGGCGGAGCGGTTTGTTGATTTACGATTTACAATTGGCGATTTACGATTCAATCGTCAATCGTCAATCAAAAATCGTAAATTTTACAAGACGGGTGATTTGGTGCGTTACTTGCCCGATGGCAACATTGAATTTTTGGGTCGGCTGGATCATCAGGTGAAGATTCGGGGCTATCGTATTGAGCTAGGTGAAGTTGAGGCGGTGCTGCGGCGGCATACGGCGGTTCAGGATGTGCTGCTGTTGGCAGTAGATAATGATGGCGATTCGCGGTTGGTGGCTTATGTGGTGGGAGATGTGGAAGCGCTTGGGGATTTACGGCCGTTTCTTACTCAATCGTTACCCGCTTACATGATTCCAGCTTTGTTTATACCGCTGAAGCACTTTCCTTTGACCCCTAACGGCAAAATTGATCGCGACGCATTACCTGCACCAGAGAGTCGCTTTTATGACACGTCGAGCGAAACGTTTATGGCTCCGCAGGATGCGCTGGAATCTCAGTTGACCCAAACTTGGCAGAAAGTATTGAAACTGCCAGCCATCAGCACAGACGCCAACTATTTTGAGATTGGGGGACATTCGCTGCAGGCGGTGACGCTTTTTGCCGCTATCGAGAAGAAGCTCAAGATGCGGCTGCCGCTTTCCCTACTGTTTCAAGCTCCAACGATTGCTCAACTCGCAGCCAAAATTCGCCAGCAGAATAATGTGCCAAAATGGTCGTCGCTGGTGCCCATTCAGCCATTGGGAGCCAAAACGCCGTTCTTTTGTGTGCATGGTGGCGCAGGGCATGTGTTCCATTATTATGATTTGGCGCAGATGATGGGGACGGAACGGCCGTTTTACGGTCTGCAACCTAAGATGAGTGAAGTCACCCACCAATCTGTTTACAGTCGTGTTGAAGAAATGGCTGCCCAATATATTCAGGAAATAAAAATGGTGCAGCCAAATGGGCCTTATTTGCTGAGTGGATTTTGTTTTGGCGGCATTATTGCGTATGAAATGGCCCAGCAAATGACCGAATCTGGAGACGAGGTTGGGCTGTTGGTCTTTATTGACCCATCCACACCCCAAAACAAACCTGAGCCTGAAGCCCCTTCACCTGAGTTTTTGGCAGCACGATTGTTGCGGCATCAAAGAAATATGGCACAGCTTGGTCGATTGGCACGGTTAGGGTACATTTTGAACAGTGGCAAAAACCGAATGGTGGCTTATTGGTTTCTATTTTACCGAGCTTGGCTGCGCGATTGGCGCAAAAGTGGTGCAAAACTGTTTCAAAAATATATTGAGTGGCGGCCATTGGTGCCATCCCGTCTTCACGATTTTTATTTTAAGCATCTGATTTCTTCTCCGGCAGTCCAACTTTACCACCCCCGTTGTTACGCAGGCGAAGCTGTTTTGTTTTTTTCTACCCTAGACAATGGCGGAGATGACTCGCTGGGCTGGGATGATTTGCTGCAAGCGGGGCTGCATTTGCACGCAGTGGAATCGACGCATCTTGGGATTTTGAAACGGCCGTTTATCGACCAAATTGCAAATAAATTGAACCAACATCTGGAACCATTTGCATGACCTCTTTTCATTCCAACTGGCCTTTGCCACCCGCCAACCTTGCCCTTTCAGAAAGCGATCTGCACGTATGGGTTGCCTCGCTCAACAGGCCAGAAACGGAGCGAAACCAGCTTTGGTACTATTTGGCCGACGATGAGCAAGACCGCGCTAACCGCTTTTATTTTGAGCGGGATCGTAGCCATTATATTGTGGCGCGTGGGTTGTTGCGCCAACTGTTGGCAACTTATTTGCATGTTTCTGCGGCCGACATTGTTTTTGCCTATGGGGAACATGGCAAGCCAGAATTAGCCGCTGCGTTTGCCGAGTCGGGAGTGCAGTTTAATATTTCTCATGCACAGGGGGTGGCTTTGTTGGCTTTTGCCCGCAATCGGGAAGTTGGGGTAGATATTGAGCAAATACGGCCGTTAGATGACGCAGTACAAATTGCAGAACGGTTTTTTTCGGCAGGGGAGGTGGCTGTTTTTACGGCCGTTCCTGACGCACAAAAACCGCAAGCATTTTTCAACTGTTGGACACGTAAAGAAGCGTTTATCAAAGTGATAGGGGAAGGGCTTTCTTGCCCACTGGATTCGTTTGATGTGACTTTGTTGCCAGGCGAGCCTGCCCGTTTGCTGCGAGTGAAGGGAAGTGAAGCAGCCGCAGCCCGTTGGACGATGCACAATTTGGAAGCGGCCGTTGGGTATGCGGGTGCGGTTATTATTGAAGGACAAGCAGGGCAACCGGGCTGTTGGCAAGCACCGAGCTTATAAATTGGCCTGGGTGCGGTGGATGAAACGGCCGTTTCCCATCGCACCTAAAAATTGTCCATCATGCACCACAATTTTGCCCCGACTGAGGGTTGTTTGCGGCCAGCCTTGCAGCGTTAAGCCGTTGTAGGGTGTCCAGCCTGCCGTTTCGTGTACCGTTTCTGGCGTGATAGTTTGTGTGGCCTCTGGATCAAAAATGACGAGATCGGCATCATAACCAACCGTTATTCCCCCTTTGTTTTGCAAACCCATGAGCTTGGCGGGCGTGGTGCAGCATTGCGCCACCCACTGCTGTAGGCTGATTTGCCCTTGGCAAACCCCGTGTGAGTAAAGTGCCGCAAAGCGCATCTCGATGGAAGGTACACCCCCAGGAATTTGACTGTAGTTATGCAACCCGGTTGCTTTTTCTTCGGCGGTGAATGGGCAATGGTCGGTGGTGACAATTTGTAGATCGTTGCGGCTGAGGGCTTGCCACAGCGCGGCTTGTGCGGCACTGTCTCGAATGGGTGGGGAGCAGACGGAGAGCGTACCTGCAATGCCTGGGGCGTCGTAGGTGTCTTGGGTTAGGAAGAGGTATTGTGGGCAGGTTTCGCCCGTTATGGGCAGCCCTTTTTGCCGGGCGGCAGCGATTTTGGCGACGGTTTCTGGGCAGGAGACGTGGAAGATGTGCAGCGGAACGCCAACAAAGGTGGCAATATCAATGATGCGTCCGGCGGCTTCTGCTTCAAACAGGGCGGGGCGGCTGCGCGGATGCCAATGGGGGCTGGTGCGTCCAGCGGCTAGGTTTTGGCGTACAAGTTCGCTAATGATCTCCCAATTTTCGGCATGGACGACGGGGATGCTGTTGAGGTTGCGAACGGCCGTTAATGCTCGCAACAGTTCATCATCCCGTAGGCGTAATCCGTAGGCCATGTACAGCTTGAAGCTGGTGCAGCCAGCGGCATAGGCGGCAGGCAGTTGTTCTAGTTTAGTCATGTCGTTGGGGCCAATGGTCATGTGCAGCCCATAATCGACGACGACGTTGGGGTCGGCCAGAGCGCGGCGGGCGGCAATCGCTTCGCTCATCGTTTGATCGGGTTGGGTTTCGACAAAATCGATGAAGGTGGTTGTGCCACCAAAGGCGGCGGCGCGACTGCCGCTAAAGAATGTGTCTGTAGAAGTGAAGTTGCCAATGGGCATTTGTAGATGAACGTGAATGTCAACGGCGCCGGGGGTGACGAGTTTGCCTGTGGCGTCTAATGTTTTGTTTCCAGCTAGATTTTGCCCGATGGCTGCAATTTTTTCACCGTTTATGCCGATGTCGGCCTGATGTGTGGAAATGGCCGTTACTATCGTCCCGTCCTTAATCACTAAATCATACATGGGTTGCTCTTCTCTCTTGTCATCATCGCTCGGTTTTTATCACGATCAATCCAAATCAACGAATGACTACACTGAAAAAACCGCAGATTTTGCAGATTGGACAGATTTTTTCTCTCTGGAAACCTCAGAATCTCTGTGTTCTCTGTGGCTTTTTTGAGTAGAGTCACGAATAAAAATGAATCGCACAATGTTGCAGACGGTTTATAATCTTGCTCTGTGGGTCAACGGCGTTGAATAATTGTTTTGCTTGGCGAAGATTTTGTCCTGTACAGTTTAGAGGGATTCTTCGCTTCGCTCAGGCTTGTACTGAGTTTATCGAAGTAATGACGCTTAGGAGAGTGAATCATTTATTCATACGAGGAGTGAAAATGGCTTGGACTATTTATTTGGCAGTATTGGCGGCTGGGTTTGCGGCCGGTTTTATCAATACGTTGGCAGGCAGCGGGTCGCTCATTACGCTGCCGCTGCTTATCTTTTTAGGTATTCCTGCAACTGTGGCTAATGGTACAAATCGGGTGGGTGTGCTGTTTCAAAATATTGTTTCTGTGGGCAGCTTCCGTCGGCAGAAGATGCTAGACGTGCGGGGTGGGCTTATTTTGTCTGCACCAGCTATTTTGGGTTCAACTATTGGGGCAAATATTGCCGTGGGGCTTAATGAGACGCTGATGCGGCAGGCGATTGGCGTATTGATGGTGGTGATGCTGATTGTTATTTTGCTGCGCCCCAAGCGGTGGTTGCTGGGTGAGTTGGAGCAGATGGGGGAACGGCCGTCTCTTCTTCAGCTCATCATGTTTTTCTTTATTGGCATGTACGGCGGCTTTTTGCAGGCTGGGGTGGGTATCTTTTTGCTGGCAGGTTTGGTCTTGGGCATAGGATATGATCTTGTTCGCGCCAATGCAGTTAAGGTCTTGATCGTTCTGGCCTTTACTATTTCTGCTCTCATCGTTTTTGTGCTTAACGATCAGGTTTTGTGGGGGATGGGATTTCTGCTGGCGGTGGGCAATTCGTTGGGGGCTTGGGCTGCGGCGCGTATGGCCGTGGAGCGTGGGGCGAACTTTGTTCGCTGGCTTCTCATTGCAGTTGTCACAGTTTCGGCAGCAAATTTGCTTGGTATGTTTGGCTGGATCGGCAAACTTGTCAATTAGGCGCAATCCGAAAAATAATTAGGGTGAAATTATATTATTTTTCGGATTGCGCTTGAGGCAGTTTCGGGTTGAACACTTATTTATTTTTCCGAAACTGCCTTAGATAAAAAAACCGCCCTCTCCGAAGAGAAGGCGGTTCCTTATTTTTCGCTCATGCACCAGGAGGGGTGTGCATCGAGCAGTCCAGCAATTACCTAAGACCTGAAGAGGAGGGTGGCTTTCGCCAACGGTGTTGCTGTAAACTCGATCAGCTTGTTCCAGTCGCGTTTCTCTCGTGCCAGTTTGGGGGAGGAGTTTTTCCTCAGGTCTAGCCAATCAAGCATGACAGTATCATACACGATTGTTTTCAGTTTGTCACGTCAAATAAGCAAATTAAAGCAAACTTTAATGTAAAATAGGTATAAATCGCATCAATTATTCGGTTTTTGGGAGGGTAAGGGTGTTGCAGAAAAGACAATGGTTAAGGTTGTTTCATTGCTGACGTTTGCGACTCCGGGTGCATCGGGGATTGTCAAATTAAAGTCTGAACGCAAAATTTGGGCGGTGGCTGTTCCAGAAAGTTGCATAATGTCATTGACGGTAATGGTTGTGCTGAAAACGGCCGTTTTCGTGACATCTTTAATCGTTAAATCCCCTTCAACTTGTATTGTGATCGGTTCGTTTGAGGTGAATGTTGTTGGGTAGCCGCTGATGTTTGTAGGCATGAAGGCGATAAACTCGTAAATTTCGGTATCTAAAATAAAGTTTTGTATGGCGTTATCTCGAAACTCATTATTGGTGAGCAGCGTGCGGGCATT
>UOEU01000633.1_pt1 | contig 19686 bp, 23 predicted proteins | sample 1989311 | NCBI WGS metagenome assembly UOEU01 (sample SAMEA4712195, study PRJEB27164) | hydrothermal vent metagenome | biome: marine basaltic hydrothermal vent biome; feature: marine hydrothermal vent; material: mineral | place: Pacific Ocean | collected 2011-06-14/2011-07-23 | depth 1719 m | reverse complement strand
GAAGCCCAAATATTGCAGGCACTTGGTGTTGATTACGTCGATGAAAGTGAAGTGCTGACCCCCGCCGACGAAACGTACCACATCAACAAACATAACTTCAAGATTCCCTTTGTTTGTGGCTGCCGCAACTTGGGAGAAGCGTTGCGCCGCATTGGTGAAGGCGCGGCGATGATTCGCACGAAGGGGGAAGCAGGCACGGGGGACGTGGTGGAAGCGGTTCGGCACGCTCGCACCGTCCTGGGCGACATCCGCCGCCTGCAGTCCATGCCCGACGAAGAGCTGATGACCTACGCCAAAAACATTGGTGCGCCATATGATTTGGTGCGACAAACCAAAGAGCTAGGCCGTTTGCCCGTGGTTAATTTTGCCGCGGGTGGTTTGGCGACCCCATCTGATGCCGCCTTGATGATGCAGTTGGGTGTGGATGGCATCTTTGTTGGCTCTGGCATTTTCAAGAGTGGCAACCCCGCAGAGCGTGCCAAGGCGATTGTAGAAGCCACCACCCATTACAACGACCCAGAAATTTTGGCAAAGGTGAGTGAAAATCTGGGCGAGCCGATGGTGGGCATTAACGTTAGCAGCTTGCCAGAGAGTGAGCAGTTGGCGACGCGTGGTTGGTAAGCGAGCTTTTTTTGCCTGAAATATACGATCAGTAAAATCGGTGAATTGCTCTTGAATTGTCATTTCGACCCAAGGGAGAAATCCCTAGAACGATGGCAAGATGGTTGCTTTGCCAGGATTAGAGGGATTTCTCGCCAAAAGCGGCTCGAAATGACAATGCTAATCCCTTAGGAATGAAGATTAAATTAAACCAAAGACTTTTTACCCACAGATTTCGCAGATTCCGCAGATTGGTCAGGAAAAATCTGTGCAATCTGTGTAATCTTTGATAAATACTTTTTTGATTCTGGCTTGTCCAGGCTAGATAGTTCCAAAAAGATTGTGGTGTTGGTTATGAAAATTGGGGTTTTGGCGCTGCAAGGCGCATTTCGTGAGCATATCAACATGCTGCAATCGTTGGGGGTAGAGGCGGTGGAAGTGCGTTTGCCGGAGCAGCTAACTGATTTGGATGGGTTGATTATTCCCGGCGGGGAAAGCACGACGATTGGTAAGCTGGCGTGTCGCTTTGGCCTGATGGAGCCGCTGCGCGATTTTGCCAAAGCGAAGCCGGTGTGGGGAACCTGCGCTGGGATGATTTTTTTGGCAAAAGAGATTGAGGACGAAACGGCCGGAAAAGATCAGCCGCTGCTGGGAATAATGGACATTGTGGTGGCGCGAAATGCCTTTGGGCGGCAGGTGGATTCCTTTGAGACGGGGTTGGATATTTCTTTGTTTGCCAATGGGGATAAACGGCCGTTTCCAGCCGTCTTTATTCGCGCCCCCAAGCTAGTAGCTGCCAAGGGAGACACCCAAATTATTGCTACGCTGCCGGATGGAACGGCCGTTGCTGCCCAGCAAGGCCACTGGCTGGTTACTTCCTTTCACCCAGAGTTGACGGGAGACGGCCGTTTTCATGAGTACTTTTTATCGCTACTCTAGCTCAGCCATGATAGCGTACCGCTCATCATTTACGGTTTTCCCCCAAAAGTCAGGTTGATTGCTCAAATTCTGAACGGACATATTTGTCAACAAAGACGGCAATGCTGCAACAACTTCTTCAGAATGCAACCCGCTGACATTATCCCAATACCCTTCAACCAACAGCAAACGCCCTCTTGGTTCCAATAAGCCCACCCAATGTTGAAGCACATCGGCAAGATTGGGCAATGACCAGAGTAGATGTCTACAGACGATCCCATCAAATTGCTGACCTGATAAGTTTGGATACGAAGCCTCCATCACCTGAAACGAAATCTGCAACCCTGCGGTTTTCGCTTTTTCCTCTGCCAGGGCAATCATTGCTGGAGACAGATCAATTCCTGTTATCAGATGACCAAGCTTGGCAAGCATAACGCTCAAAGAACCAGTTCCACAACCAATGTCCAATATTTTTGCTTGGCTAGGTGGTAGCCAGGTTTTAAGCAACTTCGTCCAGGCAGCAAGTACAACTGGATCGTTCAATCCATGATCGGGTTCATTATCAAATGAGGCTGCTTCATTGTCCCAGTATTGTTGCGTCTCACGTAATCTCTTTTCTGTATCTATCATGAGATTGTCTTCTTCACTTAACCAAATTTCGCAGTGCCATAATTGCCCCAAAGTGAAGCCCCTCATGGTACAAATTAAAATTTATGGCGTCGGCAAAGGTGGGCAGGTCGAAGTTGGTGGTGGTGGTGTAGGGTGTGTAAACGGCCGTCTCGAATACCCTCGCTTGGGCATCGGCCGTTGCTTTTTTGGTTGATTCGGTGAGCAGCGATCTGAGTTCGGCCATATTTGGGCTCTTTTTCCAGTCGGCGGGGGAGGTGCCGGGGGAAAATTGGGCCACATGGGTGCGGCTTGTGAGCGTGTCCAGCCCAGACAGTCGATAAATAAGCGACTGCTGCACCACGATAAGATGTCCTAAATTCCAGGCGATGTTGTTGTCGAAGCCATCGGACATTGCCAGCATTTGCTCGTCAGACAAGCTGCCAATGACCCTTTCAATGTAGCCCCGATTGCCTTGAAAAATGCTCAACGATTCCATTAAAAACGCCTCCATACTTGGTTAACAGATGATGTAGCTTATCATGCTTTGCCAAGTTGCCCATTGAGCATGATGATTTTGAACGGCCGTTTCCATTCACGCACCCAAGCTGCTTCTTGGAGGAAGATCACGTGACGAATCTTCACTCTACCTTAAGGGCTATTCACTCTTTTGTCGCCCATGCTATGATACAATACAGTTGTTCCCAAAATAATTGTCTAACTCAGAGGCGAAAGTAGCTATTATGAAAAAAAGTATTGGAATGTTACATGGCGTAAGTCGTACCTTTGCATTATCCATCAAGCAATTGCCTGGCCCGTTAAGTGAAGCAACCGCAAACGCTTACCTGCTGTTGCGCGTATCGGATTGTCTGGAAGATCACGAAACGATGTCACCCCAGCGCAAATCCAGTTTGCTGAGATTATGGGCAGATGTGTTGGAGGGGAAAGAAACGGCCGCCCACTTCGCAGAAAGCATCGCTGATTTAGATGGCAACGATCCCGAAGTCCACGTCGCCCAAAACGGGGGGTTGATTCTGGATTGGCTGCATCAACTGCCCACAGCCCTGCAAGAGCCGATTCTGACCCGCGTATGCCGCACAACATTGGGCATGGCGCGATGGCAAGATCACGGTCCATTTGTTGAAGATGAAGCTGCCCTCGACGATTATATGCACGAGGTGGCGGGGCGCGTTGGCTACCTGATTACCGATCTTTTCGCCTGGTACTCACCCTACATCCGCGAACGGCAGGAGGAGCTCATGCCGCTGGCGCGACAATGCGGGCTGGCGTTGCAAACGGTCAACATTATACGCGGTATCCCCAAAGATCATGCGCGTGGCTGGGTATTTGTGCCGCAAACCTACATGCAGGAGGTTGGGTTGACCCGCGACACCCTTTTAGACCCGCAACGGCTTGATGATTCGCTGCTCGTGGTCAATAAACTGACGAGTAAAGCGGTGCGGCATCTCAATCATGGACTCGATTACATTACATTATTTCCGCGTCGTTTTCATGGGATTCGGCTGTCGTTGATGTGGCCGTTCTTTTTTGCGGTGGCAACGTTGAAAAAAAGCCAGGGAAATGCGGATGTGCTTTTGGCTGAGGCAAAAATTGGGCGCGATCAGGTGAAAGAAATTATTTTGCAAACGAAGGCATTTGGTTGGTCAAACCGTTGGTTGGCGCATTATTATCGTCAATTGGGGCAGCTACCTTCTGATTTTACGGCCGTTCCTACATAATTACCTCTTGACCTTACTCTTCAAATAATTGGGCAAGCTGGCTTAAAACGGCCGTTTTCTCTCTAATCTCTTCCGCTGTAGGATTGACGACTCTATATTCATGCAGCAAAAAGGTGGTTGCCCCAGCCATCACCTCTGGCGCATTGAAGACGGTATCTGACGCACCTTCACGCTCTGGCTGCACGTGAGTTTGCTGCCGTTTGTCTCGCTAAAAGCAGTCTCGAAACTGTGCAACGGCCGTTTCTTTGTGCTCCATTTTTGGTGACGAGTGATGTTGACATTTAACGGCCGTTCTCGTTTAATCTCTACAACCAGCCGCGCCGCAGAATCATGAGCGTTGTGACGACGACCATCCCCAGTAACGTAAATATCTCGCTGAAAAACGATGGGAATGTAGGCAAATAAACGGCCGTTATCCAACCGACCTTCATACCACTGCATCTGCTTAAACTTGGCCGTGGGCTGCAAGTTCAGGGCAGCGGCAATGGCTGCCCTGCCCTCCTTGCGCTGCTTGTTGCGGTACAGCAGCCAGCCTACTGTGCCACCAATTGCCAGCGTAGGCAGGCAGCAGAATAAGCCAATCCCCAAAATTGTGCCGATAAAATCATCCATTTAGCCGCGTGACCTTTCTAGTAAAGTCATCATTAAAACGCCCAGCACAGTTTGTAGCTGCTCTTGCTCGCTTAATGGACTTTCCTGCGTGATCGTGAAGCTGCTTTCCAGGAATGATTTGTTTTTGCTTACCTTGAGCGCCAGCGAATCATCGGGGCGTTCTACCAGGTAGACGGGGTTGAAAAAGTAGCCAGCAAACATGCCCACAATGGGAATCTCGCTAAACAGACCGTCCATCACTTTTACCCAGGCATCTTGCTCCTCAATGCCCATGAGAGGCTGTTCGTTGCTGTCATAAACATCGTACCGTGCCTTCCAAATGGAACGACGGCCGTTTCGCTTAATCGATCCAATTTCAATGCCGTTGCTATCTTTGAAATGATAGCGGGCGGAAAAGTCGATAACGCGGTCGGCGTTGATGGTGTAAAGCGGCTGGGCTTGTTCTCGGTCGGCAAAAACGGTGATAGCTTCTTTGAGTTTGAACAACTTTTGCTTGACATAAAGTATTAAATTACCGTTGGCATCCAGCACCGAGATTTGGGGAGACAAGGCGATTTTTTTGAATTCAAGCGTGAGAGGAAATTGCATGATACGCTCCTGTTGAAATGGTTTGGATAAAAGATGATTGTAGGATAACGGCCGTTCGATCACAAAACGATCCAGCAATGGATAGTTCCGCTGACATCCCTAAATCGTGTTAAAATGGGTCGCTACATTATCATTGAAGGGGCGGATCATGTTGTAGGGGTGGGTCTCAGACCCACCCCTTCAATTGGGTAAATGGGTAAAGGAAATGAATTATGTCATACGATCCACATAAACACCATCGGCGTTCAATTCGGTTGAAAGGTTACGATTATAGCAGCGAGGGTGCTTATTTTGTGACGGTTTGTGTAAAAGGTAGTGCGTGTCTCTTGGGTGAAGTTGTTGATGGTAAGATGGTTTTGAATGATTACGGCCGTATTGTGGAAATGTGCTGGCATGATTTAGAAAACCATTATGCTCATGTTGTTCTGGACGCATTTGTGATCATGCCCAATCATTCTCATTTCATCGTTATTCTTGTAGGAGCAGGTCTCAGACCTGCTCCTACAAACATGGAACTGTTGCCAAAGGGTGATGGCAAGGCTACACTCGCGGCATGACGATTTTGAACCAATATTCGGCCGTTTTTATTTTGCTTATCATTGGGTTGCTGCCCATTGGCCTGCTGCTGCGGCGCACGCCGCCGGAGCGACGGCTGTTGGCATTTGTCGGCGGACTGACCTTGCTCGTGGGCATCATGTTCCTCTTTTTGCGCCCCGACACGAACGGGGTGAAAGCCTCTGAAGTGGAGAAGGTTTTGGCCGGAAACGGCCGTTTTGCCCTGCTAGAACTGTACTCCGACTACTGAATCGCCTGCCGTCAGGCGCGACCCATCGTCGATGGGTTGGAGGATGAATGGGGCGAGACGGTTCAGGTTGTGCGGCTCAACGTGCTGGATGATGACGCGCAGAATGTGCTGGCGCAGCTTGGCTTTCGTTTTACCCCCACCTTTATTTTACTCGACGGCAGCGGCGATGAAGTTTGGCGCACCGTCGGCATTATTGATGCGGATGAAGCAAGAGAGGTAGTGAGTAACTATGCAAATGAAAGATAGCAGCTATCCAACACCTACTTGCCCACTTGCAAACCTGCAAACTTGCCCACAATGATCAACGGCCGTTACGTTCACATATTTTTTCTTGATGGCGTCGGACTTGGTGGGGCTGATCCCAACGTCAATCCATTCGTCACCGCCAACCTGCCCCATCTAACCAAACTGTTGGGAGACGATTGGTTTCTCACCCGCCAACCGATCTATACCCAACGCGCCAGCCTGGTTCCCACAGACGCCAATTTGAACATGCCCCGCAAGCCGCAAAGCGCCACTGGGCAGGCGACCATCCTCACCGGGCGCAACGTGCCGCAGTTGGTGGGGGAGCATTACGGCCCCAAGCCTAATCCGGCCGTGGCGGCGGTGATTGCTCAGGGCAGCTTGTTTCAGGAAGTGGTAACGGCGGGCGGACAGGCGGCCCTCATCACCCCCTACCCGCAGGGGTATTTTGATGCCGTGGCGCGGGGCAAGCGGCTACTTTCGGCCGTTCCGCTGGCAGCGACCCAAGCCGGTTTGGCTTTGATGACGGCTGATGATTTGCGAAACGGCCGTGCCGTCAGCCCTGGCTTTACGGGGCAAGGCTGGCACGATCATTTAGGCTACAGCGACATCCCACTGCTTACTTTGGAAGAAGCTGGGCGGCAAATTGCCCATATTGCCAGCGGCTACCAGTTCAGCTTTTTTGAACATTGGCCCAGCGACCGAGCCGGACATCGCGGCACGCTGGCTGCAGCCGTCGCTCATCTGGAGATGATTGATGAAGTGCTGGGCGGACTGCTGGCCGCATGGGATGATGCCAATGGCCTCTTGATCCTCACCAGCGATCACGGCAACATTGAAGAGAAAGATCAGCGGCAACACACGCGCAACCCTGTGCCAACCCTGCTGGTAGGGGCAGATCATGCCGCTCTTGCCACCAAAATTCATGACCTGTGCGATATTGCCAAAATCACCCGCATTTTTTTGGATATCCCCATACCTGACTACCTGTAAGCAATGTTGTAACATTTGGTTCGTAGGGTAGACTTCATCTAAAATAACTTTACAGTAGTCATGCTGAACGAAGTGAAGCATCCCTCTGAAGTAAATACAGTTCGGAGATTACAATTTGTATGCGAGGCAAACTTTAGGGCAGTTGATGGTAATAGGGATTCTTCGTTTCACTCAGAATGACAGTTCGAAGGTAATTCGTTATTTGCCAAGCAATTCAAGCAAATAGTAAATTACCTGTATAGTTATAATCGTTAATCGAAAATCAAAAGGATTCTTCATGACTATTAGTTCAGAAAAATTTCGGGAAGCATTACGCTATTTTCCAGCGGGCGTGACCATTGTAACCATTAAATCTCCTAGTCAGGAAAAACCACATGGCCTTACCGTTTCTGCCTTTGCCTCCATTTCGCCAGAGCCGCCGATGATAATGATTGCTATTGACCACCGTGCGTCTGGACATGAGATGCTGGAGGAGGAGGGCGCGACCTTTGCCGTCAATATTTTGCCACAGGAGATGAGCGAGCTGTCGAACCGTTTTGCCTGGATTAAGGATGAAGATCGGTTTGCGGTGGGCAATTGGGGAACGGCCGTAACCGGCGCACCCATCCTTCAAGACGCTTTGGCTTGGCTCGACTGCACCATCCAAAATCGATATGAAGCAGGCACACACACCATCTATATTGGCCTGGTGCAGGCTTCTGAAACACCCAACGCAGACGAACCGCCGCTTATTTACTGGAATCGCGGCTACCGCTACCTCCAGCGCCCCGACGAGCCAACTGATTAGACATGACAGGTTTCAAAAACCTGTCATGTCTTTAGAAAATGAGCAAAAAAGAGCAAGAAACGTGGTCGGTTGAGGTGATTCGTAGCCAAAAGCGGCGCAAAACGGTGAGTGCGGAGCTAAAGCAGGGGGTGTTGCTGGTGCGTGCCCCCGCTCGCATGTCTGATGCGGAGCTGATGCCGATCATCGACAAGCTGCGCCGACGGCTGCAAAAGCGCAAACGGCCAGCGGCTGCCAGCGATGCTGAGTTGGAAACGATGGCGCAGCAGTTGAACCAAGACTATTTTAACGGCCGTCTTCAATGGCAGTCCATCCGCTACGTCACCAATCAAAACAAGCGGTTTGGCAGCTGCACCCCAAGCCGAGGCACGATTCGCCTCAGCCATCGGCTGGCAACGATGCCAAAATGGGTGCTTACCTACGTGCTTGTTCATGAATTAGCCCATCTCGAAGAGGCGAATCATGGCCCCAACTTTTGGGCTTTGGTCAACCAATATTCCCTCACCGAACGAGCCAGAGGGTATTTGATGGCGATTGGGCTGGAAGCAGACAGTGCTACTTAAAATATGAGTAATTATTCAGGTGCAAACGGGAACACAGAGAACCGCAGAGAAGACGCAAAGAGCCACAGAGGAAAAACAGCTTTCTCAAAAATCTCTGTGAAACTCTGCGGTGTCTCTGTGAAACTCTGTGTTCCTTGGTAGTTTATGGAAAAACGGCCGAACTTTTTACTTTTCATTACCGATCAGCAGCGACATGATCATTTGGGCTGCATGGGGAACCTGCTGCTAAAAACGCCGAATATTGATCGGTTGGCCGCTGACGGCACAATAATCAACCAATTTTATGTTGCTTCACCCGTTTGTCAGCCCAACCGCGCCTCTTTGATGACGGGGCGTATGCCGTCGCTGCACGGGCTGCGCCACAATGGCATTTCTCTGGATCGAAACGCAACAACCTTTGTGCATCAGTTGCGAGATGCTGGGTATAAAACAGCCCTTATTGGCAAATCGCACCTGCAAAACTTTTTGGATTTAGAACCTGGGTATGAACGGCCGTTTCCCCCAGAAGGTTTCGAGCCACCCCATCAGGAACATGCAGAAGCGTTGCATAAAAGTACAGATGATCGTGACTATCTTTATGAAAAGGGGAGTTCTTGGGCAGACCCCAATTTCAATATTCCCATCCCTTATTACGGTTTTGATTTCATCCGTTTACTGACGGGGCATGGAGACAATGTTGGCGGACATTACCGTCATTGGCTGGCGGCTAACCGCACAGATGCCCAACAGCCTGGCATAGAACATGCCTTGGCGCACAGCGAATATGGCAGTCCGCAAACGTATCAAACGGCCGTTCCTCCCCATCTGCACCACACCGCCTATGTTGCCCAAGAAACCAGCAGCTATCTCGATAAATATGCCGAGTCAGGCACAGATGCTCCCTTTTTTATTCAATGCAGCTTCCCAGACCCGCATCATCCCTTCGCCGTGCCGGGGAAGTATTGGGATATGTACGATCCCAAAGCTGTGACCCTGCCCCGCTCATTTTACGACTCATCTCACGAGCAAACGCCGCCGCTGGCGATCATTTATGAACAGTACAAAACTAGCAGCACTCCCGTAGGCTGGACAGCACCCTTTATTGCTGATGAAATGCCAGCTAAAGAGATGATTGCCAAAACATACGGGATGATCTCCTTTATCGACGATGCCGTTGGGCAGGTGATGGGCAAGCTCAAGCATTTGGGGCTGGATGAAACAACCGTCGTTTGCTTCATCAGCGATCATGGTGATTGGCTGGGATCGCATGGGCTTTTCTTAAAAGGGCCGCTCCATTACCAAAGCCTCATCCGTATGCCGTTCATTTGGCGCGACTGCAACCCCACCTACAACAGCGGCAGACAAGATGCCATTGGCAGCACCATTGACCTAGGGTGTACGCTGCTGCATCGCGCCAAAATTGCTCCGTTCAACGGCAATCAGGGCAAAAATTTACTGCCCGTTTTGGCTGGCGACCCGACGATGGGGCATGAAAATGTCTTGGTTGAACAGACGACCCAATATATTTATCTCGGTTTGGATCGGATCATGCGTGTGTTTAGTTTGGTCAGTAAAAAGTGGCGGCTGACGGTGTGGGAAGGCAAGGAATGGGGGGAACTGTATGATTTGCAAGCTGATCCGGAAGAGCTAAATAATTTATGGGATGATTCTCAGTTTGCTGCAGAAAAGTCGCATTTTCTTTTGCAAATGGTGCAGCGCATGCAGTCCTTAAATGATACCTCTCCCTTTCCCAGTGCAATTGCTTAAGAATGTATATTTTATCCACAGATTACGCAGATTTCACAGATTTTTGTGCTTTTAATCTGCGCCATCTGTGTAATACTTCGGCTTTGCTCAGTACAAGCCTGTGGATCGTATTTGCCCAAGTTTATTATTTTCAGGTGCTTAAGACGGCCGTTCCTGTTCATACTGCTCTGGGCTGTCCAAATCGCGCAGAATGGCGTTGCTGGTTACGGGCAGCAGGTGGAGCTTGTCGGGGTGACGGCGCAGCAGGGTGCGGGGGGCATCCTTTGCTGACAAAGTGAGCAGTTCCTCAAAATAAGCGCGGCCAATGAGTACCGGATTGCCCCGCTGCCCTTCGCAAACAGGCGCAATCAAATCCCCTTTTCCCTGCCAATAGGCGGCTAAAATTTGGTTGATGATGGCTGGCTGCACCATGGGCTGGTCGGCGAGGATGACGAGAACGGCCGTCATGTTTGACGGTAGCTGGCGAACGGCCGTTTGCAGCGAAGAGACCATTTCCCCAGCGGCGAACTCAGGATTGTGCAAACAAGTTACCTGCTCTGCGGCGGCAATCGCCTCAATTTTGGCTGCTTCATGCCCAGAGACGACGCAAATGTTGTGAACGGCCGTTTGCTTGAGATTGCGGATGGTTTGGCCGAGAACGGTGGTGTCTCCCCAAGGGAGAAGCTGCTTGGTTTGCCCCATCCGCTCGGCTTGACCCGCTGCGAGGATAACGGCCGTTACCCTCGTATGCACTTCGCGCACAGGCTCACTTGTTTTCACCGCCCCAATAACAACCCGCTCAATGCGCGGTTCTTGCAGCATTTGTTGGCCGATTTGGCGGGCGGCGTTTAGCTGAACGGCCGTTTCCACCTTGTTGATAAAAGGAACCACTCGCGCTCCCTCTGGCACGTTCTTCAACCCGCCATTTGCATGAGCAATCAGCCGCGCCACATCCTCCACTGACAACTGATCACTGAAAACTGACCACTGTAGCAGTTTCGCTGCCACTTCTGGCCGATGGGTGACTTCTGGAAAACGGCCGTCTAACGCATCAATTCCCACCACGGGCACAACCAGCGTGGCCGCTGGCGGAATAACAGGCTCATGGGCTGCGGGTGCTTTGATGGGGCGCATTCGGGAGCCATCCGCCTCTATCAAGATAAAATCAACATCTGGCCGCGCCAGCCATTGTCCCGCCAACTCCGGCGGCACGCCCAGCGCCTTCTCCCCTTCAACCGCCCCCACCACCAAACAAACCCCCCGCCGATCTAAAGCTGCACCAATTTTTTCCTCTGCGTTCTCCGCGCCCTCTGCGGTAAAAACCACCACCTCCTGCACCAGCTTCATCTGCGCCGCAAAAATGCGTGTGGTTGTGGAAACAATACGTCGTCCCGACAGCACATCAGCTAGGGCAAACATGAGGCTGGTTTTGCCGCCGCCCCCCACCATTGCAATCAGTTCGCCACGTGGTTTTAGGTTGAAAGCGGCCGTTAATGTGTAAGAATTTGTCATAATTGTTGGTTGAGATGGGTAAGAACGGCTTCTAAAACGCCGCCGCCGATGGACAATGCTTTGTCAGAGATGGTGAAGCAGGCTTCACGGTCAGCGCGGGCATCAAGATCACCTATTTTGTACCCAGCGGGTATCTCTATGCCAGGAGCAATAAGTCCGCGCAAAACGCCTGCAAACGGAGCCGCGACTGTTTTTCCACTAACATCACCAATAATTTGCCCTTTTTGAACCAAATCTCCAATCTCCACTCTCCAGCTAACTTCCCCAGAAACAGGCGCACGTAAAACCCGCTCTGCCCCTTTGCCAGCCACAATGCCGGGCGTTCCGGTGTTGGGAATGGCTGCACCTTCCCAAATGACCCGCCCCAGATGGTGGCCGCGCATCGTTTCGATGACGGCGTGGCAGTCGGTTCCGGCGGTGAAGCCTGGCCCCAGGGCAATAACAAGCTCCGCTTGGTCGATATTTGTGTCGATGTTGCGTTTTGCCATGCGGGCATCAATCAGGATTTTCGATTTTCGATTTTCGATTTTCGATTTTGGATTGATAACAGATAATTCTGGTGCGACTAGAACTGGCATGATGCTTTGCTGAATTAGAACCATTGCTTGGGCAACAGAGTTGGCTCGTTGGGCGTGGAGGGTTTCGATGGTGATTTGGTTTTGCAGAACGGCCGTTGCCAGAGCAACTTGACGCCGAACGACTAACGGCCGTTCTAATTCTAGCACAATAATGGGAAAGCCTGCGTTGTGCAGCCGATAGGCGACGCCCGTTGCTAGATCGCCACCGCCGCGCAAAATAACAAGATGTTGTGAAAATAACATGCTCTGATCTTACCTCAAATCGAGATAAAACCTTCCTTTTTTGGCAAGAATTCAGAAATTATTATAATTTTTCTTGGGAAACGTTGGAGATACTACTTATTGGGTATTTAGCGGAGGGAAGTTTAGATGATTGAATATAACCCAAGTGCAACAATGTCATCAGAACTCAATAACATGCGATCAGATTTTGTTAAGTTTGTGCCATCTTTCTGCTTATAATAATAATCAATGAAAGTTAATTCAATCGTATTTGCCTCATTGCCAACCCAAGTAATACGCTTAATATAACCAGAACAATAATCACCATTTTCTAATTGAGCAAATATTCGATAAAGCGTTTTTTCATGCTCTTGCCTAGCAATTAACCGGATAAGTTCATCATACCAGAGAGGTAATGAAGGCTCTGGCAATTTTGGAATAAGATACTTGTCTATCCATAGAATTATTCCTAACGATAAACTTATGTATAACAGGATGTGTAAAGAAACCTTAAAGAACTGTGCCGTTTGGAAAATATCACCAGGAAATTGGGATAACTTGAAATTTGGAAAATAATAATAAGAAATAAGAAGTATGGGGATGAGGAAAATGATGAAAACTGCAAGATTAATTATAATACTTAAAGAAATGTAAAGGCTGGCCTGTTCTAATTGAGACGGTGCTATTTGATGATATTGAATAGGATAACGTTGCTTATACAACCACAAAGCAATAAATGCTGGTGTTGCAAGCATAAAAAATATAATTAAAGATTGGATCGAGTCTGGAAGCATAGGATTAAATTTATTTTAATTGCTTCGTAATTCTGTCGATGGATTTTTGTAATTTGCTTCAATCGTGACCTCAATGGTTTTTCCCCCAAAAAAACGGTGCTTTAATTTTTCATACAGTTTTTCTTCTTGTAGACGTAAATCTGCTATTTTTTCTTGACCTTCATTATAAGCAGACTTAACAGCTTCAATAAATTCTTGTTCTTTCTCAGGTAAATCCTTTTTATCAAAAAAACGAAAAGCACCCAACAAGAGAGCTCGATCCTTGTATTCTGGATGCCCACTTACGACAATAGCGAGACCCTGTCCATGTTTTGAATATTCTATTATTTGGTTTTTCAATGTTTTTAATAAATCTAATCCGGATGGTTCGCCTTCAAATGCTAGATCAACAATCATAGCAGGAAAACGTTTGCCTTGTGCTATGAACTCAATAGCTTTTTGGGGGTGATCAACAATCTTATAGGGACACTTTGTTTTTGAGAGGAGGCGGCTGTATAAATCTTGATATTTATGATCGTCTTCAATAATTAGAATTGGTTGGGCAACATAGTAATGTGATAGCTCTTTTTCTCTTGAAGGTTTTAAGAATTTGAACATAGTTCATCGCTTTCAAGTTCAAGTTGTATCATTACTTTCGCTACGTATTGCCTGTGCTTTTTCAATACCTTCTTTTACTGATTTATGAAATTGTTTTATTTCGGTAGATAAATTCCTCTTTTGGAAAAAGTCATGTATGTTGTGATTTTTGAAAGCGTCACGTGTGATGTCGATTGTGCCATGGGCAGAAGTAATAATGACTTGGGTTCCAAATTTAATCGTAATTTCTGCCAAATCAGGCAATAGCTCCATCCCTTCAAAACTTTTCATATCCCAAGTTGTTAACCGTAAATCAAGCAAGACAACATCAAACATATTGTCACGTAACAGATTTCGTGCTTCTGAAAGGCTTTTTGCTTCTTCAAATGCTACATCATTATTTAGAGTCAATGCGTCTTTATCAGATAACAGCCGTCGAAAAGTTCTTATCCATTTTGGCTCATCTTCAACAATCAATATCCTAGCTTGATCTATCATATGTTCCCTCGGTAAATAATATATGGCTAGATTATAATGGAGAAATTAAGCCATAGCAGGTGTTAAATTGAAAGCTAGTCGCATGGAAGCAGGTTGAGGTTGTACTTGATGAAGATTTAAGACTTCATTGATAAACTTTGTCACCATTTCAGATGTGGATACACGCCCATATGGTTTATCGTAGCTGTCGTATGCACCTAAATTGAACATATAAATCATATCGGCTACGGTTAATTGGGTTGGGAACATCACCACTGCAAAAAGGTGTGGGTTAATGGTTCGATTGGACAATATTTTGAACAAAGCAGGTGACTGACGGGCAAGATGCAAGTCAACAAAGACAAGCGAAGATTTGCCGTTGGTATTATTCAACGCTTTCATAGCGGTAATCAGATCAGGATACCCAGTGCTTTCGATATCAGCATCTTCAAGATATTCAAGCGCATCTTTACGCCATCGTTCATTTGTATCTACAATAATGATTCGTATCTTTTGTTGTATTCTCGGCATTATGACCCTTCTTTAGGTTATGTAATCGGTAAGCAAATGATAAACCTACTACCCTTATCTTCACCCTCACTTTCTGCATAGATATTCCCACCAAATCCTGTTACAATAGATTTGATCATCCACAAGCCATACCCTCCTTCACCACCAACTGACGATAAAGTAAAAAATAGCTCAAAGATATGGTCAATTTGCTCGACTGAAATTCCATGCCCTGTATCAATAAAATGTATTTCGACAAAATTATTTGCAGTTGTTGTTCGCCCGTTGATTTGCAATATTTTTTGTGGGGATTCCTTCATTGCTTTAACTGAATTTCTAATTAATTCTGCAAACACTTCCACGAGGAATTTATTACCGTTAACCGGAGGTAAAGATTCAATTCCTGTCAGAGTTGGAGGAACATCAAGTTCATCGAGTCGATTTTGAGCAACTTCGATAGCATCATCTAGAACCTTGTGTATTTCGATAGGCTCTATCGTCGCCTTTTTTGCTTGTTCCGGCTTTAATAACGCTTCGCTAAGTTCGTGAAGGTATTTTTTTTCTACTTCAAATCGTTGTAAAACCTCTTCCAATTCTGGGCTGGCATTGTTAGATAATCTACGAATATCATTGATCTCAAAACCTATTAAACCAACAGATCCGCCAATCTTGTGGGCAATGCCAGCAGCTAGAATACCTAAGTAGCTAAACCTTTCTTTTTCTTCGCGCAGCTTGAGTTCTTCAATGTGTTCAATATTCCGTAGAGCTAACACAATCTCTTCCGCAACAAGTTCAATCAAAAGCTCATCTTCCAGATCAAAGGCATCTCGTTCAACATGTTCTAAATCCAAGACACCAATCACTTTTCCTGATACATCTCGTAATGGCGTTGCCATTTCAGACTTTACGTCGGCAATATATTTAACATAAGTACCTTTTTGATGTTTTTGTACATCATTAAGACGAATTGTGCGGTTTTGTTGGGCAGCTTGCCCAGATACACCTTGACCCAGCGGTATGCGTGGGGTTTTGTCTAGGACATCACCAACACCGGATTGACTGAAAATGTATAATTCATCTGTTTCTGGATCAAGATTAAGAATAATGGCGTAGTCACATTTAAAATGGTCTCGTAGAACCTGCAATATATGATCAACACCTAAATCTGTTACAACGGCTTGGCTAATTTCTCTAGCTGTCTTTAATCGCTTATTAGCTGATTCTGTTCGCTTGAATTCTGCTTCCAGATTTAGAAAATTTTTCCTAATCTGCAATGCAGTTGCTGCTTGCGTTCCTATTGTTTGTAAAAATTCTTTATCCTGATCATCATAGACCATTTCTTTTTTCCAATCATATAATGCAATCACACCCATTACATTATCTTGGAACAAAAGAGGTACACCTACCCATGATTTTGCTAATTTACCTACATAATCTTTACGCCCAGCTTTTTCATACAATTCACCCACACCGTGTCGTGCCAGCATGGGCTCTTTGGTCTCAATAATCAATTCAGTTAATCCTTTGCCTCGTTTACGTGGGGTGTAGGGGGATACGCCAACGGGAACAGATGTGCCATCTACTACTACTTGTGCAAAACTGACAACATCCTGTTCTTGGTCATAAAGAGCCATATAATAATTATCGGCATCCAACAACTTATCCACTTGTTCATGGATGATTTCGTATATTTGTTCTCGATGTAATATGGTTTCGGAGGTAAGCGCGACGCCTATTTTATTAAGGCTTGCGAGATGGTTGGCACGACGATGATTCAATTCTAGAGATTTAGCAAGGCTTATTGTTTGGGTCAGGTTATCAGCAAAAAGCTGATAAGTTTCTATTTCAAAATCTTCGAATTGACGTGCTTCACGAAAATCAATATACAATATTCCATGATACGCATGACCAACGGTTAAAAGGGGATACCAATAAATGCTTGAATCTGTTCCCTAATAATGAACTCATCCTGCAATAAATTTAATTCTAAGTTGTCTGTGGAAATATTTTCTACGATAAGGCCATCTTCATGTCGCACCTTGCTTGCCGTACCATCGATTCGGGGATTTGTCGGTGCTTTATTTGGATGAAGCAATCCATAATGCGTAAGGAGTTCTGGATCATAATCTTCAACATCTAGATCAAATGGGAACAAAACGGCACAATCTGCATTTGCTAATCGACATACTTCTTTGACAGCCACATCAAGAATATTTGGAGGGTTTTCAAGGTCAATGCTTGCTAAAATTATCCGATTGGTTCCAATTAATTTATCTAGGAGAAGGTGTTGTCGCTCATCCTTCTCAGCAAGGTTTTGTAAGGATATTAAAGCATCTTGAAAATTTGCGTTTGACTTACTTCTTTTTCGCACAATAGTATCCTTAACAAATAAATCTTGTTAAAGTCTAAGAAACAAAGGCAAATAAAGTTATGGCAAAAAGGTGAACAACGATGAGATTATTTAAAATTCTTCTCATAGTTATTCTAACATGATTCTAATAAAATTCAATGATGTTTGTTCATGTTAAGAACGACAGATTAAGATACACCTTTCGATCTTATTTTAGTGTACGATATTTGTATGTAATCTAGCTTCATTTATCATCCTACTTTAGTACTTGTTTTGCTCATCTATCCACTTTGAGTACTCAACTAAATATTGTTGTTGAGGGTATGGTATGCTCAATTGTATAAGAAAGTGTTTTGTTAATTCAAGAGGCAGGCCAATCGTTTTTTCAAGGAAAAGCACTTGGTGACCCGTGAGAACTGAGCCATCATTGGCATTGAGAAAAGAGTTGAGTTTTGTTTTGCCACGGGAGATAGTTTTATAAAATTTAATGGACTCTTCTTCAAAGTATTGTTCGGTTGTTTTTAACCAAGCCGTATATTCAGCAGATTGAATGCGCATCTTGATATTCTGCAACAAATCATGAATGCAGTTTGAGACAGGAATTTGAAGGATGATACATTGAGTCAATATTGAACGAATGAGTTTGCGAACAATGCGCTGACGGCCGTTTTTATGCGGAGATGGTGCGCCATCAGCAACCAAATAAGCGAGAGCGCGGATATGATCTACAATAATAGATTTAGCTTTCAAGTTATCTAATTGTTTAGAAGCGCAGTAACTATCAACAATATCAGTCATTGGTGCAATAGAATTTATCTTAAATATTGAGGTTTGGTTTTGTAATACCATTGCAATACGTTCAGAACCAATCACCGTTTCTGAAAATGGCAGCGACAATGATGAATATTGCCCAATTCCCTCATCCAATTTATGAGAAACAAAAAGCATATTGGCTAATTCGATGTAGCGTGAACAGCTACAGCCAGGCAAACAATTAATCCCGCATGAATATTTGGTTCCTCGATCAAAAAAGACTTCCGTGCTGACACCACACTTTCGATACCTGACACTATTTTTGATTCCTCCCCCTTGTTGCCACAAATTATGACTTGCACAACGACCAACGACTTGGGTGGGATCAAGGCCTAAAGAGAGCCAGACCGACTTGGCTTCCTCATCTATTTTTATTGCATCGAAAGGGGAATCCTCACCATTGAAATAGGTGATTTTGAGTGTGTTTTTATCAAGGCTATAAATATTTGTGAGCAAATGCCATAATCGGTAAATTGTTTGCGGTTTATTATGTGTCCCAAAATCAAAAGCTCCCGGCATATGAAAGAGGCTTAGATGAGTAGGGGAATCTCCAATTTTGTCTAGGTCGAAGTGTCGAAAACAGGTTTGTGTTAGAACATAACTCTTTCCTGACTCAACCAACTCGTTCTTAAGGGCTGTTTCAATTTGTACCAAGCCCGCACTCATCACAAAAGACATGGGAATTGAAGGATGCAATAGGGAAGCAGCAGGAAGATGGGTATGCTCAAGCTTGGCAAAATAAGATGTAAATAACTGGCTGATTTTTATGGAATGCATTAATTATATGTTGGAACAGGATTCTATATCATGATCAACTTGGAACTTTGTGCAACGTTCATAATCTATAGAAATAAGTTTACCTGTTTTTTCATTTAATTGCATTTAGCTTTGCCACCACGCGGGCTGGCGTTAGGGGGATTTCGTCAAACCAAACGCCGGTGGCGTCGTGAACGGCCGCTACAATAGCAGGCGCCAACGGCAAGAAAGGCATCTCCGCCATGCCTCGTGCGCCCCAGGGGCCAATGGGGTCTGGTATTTCCATGATGACTGACTGCACAATTTCTGGAATGTCTTTAATGCCAGGAATGAGGTATTGGCTGAGGAAAGGGTTGAGAATACGGCCGTTTTCCACCACCAAGTTCTCCATCAGCGCATACCCATGTGCCTGCACCACCGCCCCTTCAATTTGCCCTTCAATCTGCTGCGGATTGATCGCCTTGCCCACGTCATTGGCGCAGACGACGCGATCAATCTGAATATGCCCCGTCTCCACATCCACCGTTAGCTCCACCGCTTCAGCAACGTAGCCGTAGGCAAAATTGGGCATACAGACGCCCGTTTCTGGCGCATACGGCTCTGTGGGCGGCGGCACGTAGCGGAATTCAACGATGGCGGGGCGGTCTTCTGCACGCCACGCTTTGAGTGCTTCCTCTGCTGCGCCGCGAATGGCGTTGCCAGCCATAAACGTCATTCGTGAGGCGGAAACGGAGCCAGAATCACCGCTGCTGGCCGTGTCCGACATCTCCAGTTCAACCAAGGAGACATTGACGCCAACGGCCGTTGCCGCCATCTGCTTCAGCGCGGTGTGGGTTCCTTGCCCCACATCCGCCGCCGCATGGCGCAAAACCACCTTCTCAATGTTTTGCTTGCCGTGCAGCTCAATAATCGCCACGCACCG